>OLOF01000040.1_pt1 | contig 107609 bp, 115 predicted proteins | sample 1643121 | NCBI WGS metagenome assembly OLOF01 (sample SAMEA3136677, study PRJEB25190) | human gut metagenome | biome: human gut; feature: human-associated habitat; material: faeces | place: Austria | collected 2013
GTTCTGAAAAACGGAGGGACATTCCTGATTTGTAACGAATCTGACGGAACGAATGACGCAGATGAAAAATGGACAAAGTTGATTGATGGTATGAAGATTTACACATCTGATCAACTCATTGCTGCTTTGAAAGAAGCAGGTTTTACAGAGATAAAAACGTATTCAAATACAAAAAATCATTGGATAAGTATTGTTGCAACGAAATAGCCAATTTCATGTTTGTATATATCTTTTAAAAGGTATATGATTAAGAAAAACGGCAGGAGGTATCTGAATGAAATCACATAAATATTGGTCTATCGGTGCACTGATTACAATGCTTGGAACTTTTTATACAGGTTATAAGGGATCAAAAGAAGGCCATAAGTACTTTGCAGCAAGTTCTTTGCTTTGCATGATTATGGCTATTTATACAGGACACAAGATGATTTCTGGTAAAAGTAGGAAGAAAAAAGAAGTTTCAGTAGAGAGTGTTGAAGATTAAAAAACAAAATATTTTAATAAATAACGCCGGTGCGGGATTTTTGATATCCAGTACTGGCGTTATTTATTCTACAGGGGCTTGTGGGTGTAGCCACCAAATATATATTATTAATTTTCTTCTTCGGTAAGTTTGTTAAGGATCTACTCCCTATTGATAACAATATCCTCATCATCGCGGAGATCTTTGAAATCAGTGCAGTGTGAAGAAGCAAATTCATACATATTGTCAATGTCAACTGAGTAATTTGTATTTCTGCTTTTAATGTGCTTTACGATTGCCATTCATACCACCTGACAGTTTTAGTACCTCTTTTCTCAGTAGGAATAAGTCCGTGATGCACTGATGGATTTCATTTTCTATAGCACGTGACTGACTGCCACCACTGTTAAAATGCTTGGCGATCTGATTGAGATTCGATCCGATCTTTCCATATTCACTGACCAGTTTTCTGAGGTCGTTCATGTCTGCAACAACTTCAATCTGGTGATTGATTTGCTTTGAATGTTTAAAGATCACGTGGAAGTACCTGGACTTGATAAAGAAAAATCTAAACTTGATGATTTAATCAACCAGATGAGATATTTTAAAGATTTTATCAAAAAACTCAATCGCATGGATGTGATATCCAATCAATCTCAGCATCAGATTAAGAATGGTGAAATGCTCCTTGCAAACAAAATATATCTGATAAATCGGATGTATTAATGTCCCAAGGATGCTTTTTGTATGTTATAATAAATACAATCACTAAGTATCGGATAAATAAAGATAAAATGAAGGAATAGAAAGTCATGAAGATAGCGAAAAAAGTATTAAAGACAATAGGAGTTTTATTAGGCTTTATTGTGGTCATTGTGCTAGGATATATCATTTATCTCTATGCAAGTTACCATAGAATTGAAGATAACAAATCCCTTTCCGTAGAATCTCACACAGAAACAAAACAAACACTAACAACAGGAAAACAATATTCAGCAATTACATACAATATTGGATTCGGAGCCTATACGCCAGATTTCAGCTTTTTTATGGATGGAGGAAAATCATCTTGGGCAAAGAGCAAGAAAAGTGTTCTTAAAACAGTTAAAAATGCAGGAAATCTAACAAAATCGTATGATCCGGATTTTGCCTTAATAGAGGAAGTAGATCTTAATTCCACCAGAAGTTATCATGTAAATGAATATTCCATACTAAAGAAATGCTTGAAGAATTACGATACAGTATTTGCACAAAATTATGATTCTGCTTTTCTATTCTATCCATTCACACAGCCACATGGAAGCAGCAAAGCAGGATTAGCTTTATTTTCCAGATATCCGATCAAAGATTCACTAAGAAGAAGTCTTCCGATTTCAACATCATACAATAAATTTTTTGATTTAGATCGTTGCTACAGTATTTCAAGAATTCCAGTGGATAATGGGAAATACCTCGTGATCTTTCAGCTTCATATGTCAGCCTACGGAAACAGTGATAAGATCAGAAAAGGACAGATCCGTATGCTTTCAGCGGATATGAAAAAAGAATACGAAGCAGGAAATTATGTATTATGTGGCGGGGATTTTAACCATGACCTCAAGGCTGCAGAAGATGACGATTCTACCGATAGAGAATCCTGGGCATATCCATTCCCAAGAAATATGCTTCCAGAACATTTTTCTTTCTGTATGGATCAACTGCCAAAGAAAGAAAATCTGTGGAATAGTTCACGAAATGCAGATATGAAATACATACCAGGAAAGACTTACACTGTTACATTGGATGGATTTATTATCTCAGATAATGTAAAATGTGATATGTATAAGAATATTAATACGGGATATTCATATTCAGATCATGACCCGGTATACGTGAAGTTTGAATTGAATAAGGAGAGTGTGTTGAACAAATTTAAATTGAAAAATTAGAGATTTCTGTCGACTTGTGATAGTAAAAAAATATAGGGGATCGCCAGAAGGTGGAAATGTCTAAAATAGGAGGCGTTGTGGAAATATATGATTAAGGACAAGAAAAATATGAAGAAACGATGGAAAAGAATCATATCCAATATGATTGCAATAGCACTAGTGATCATATCAAGTATTCCAACAATTTCAATTCCAGTAAAAGCGGAAGCATCTGTTGATGGAAAATTGATCACAGTAGGTGGGAAAACGGTAACAAAAAATATGAAAATTGATGATGTTAAGAAAATGTTTGGTGAACCAAAATTAACGACACCATCATATTGGGATGGATATGCTTATACATTTTACGGAAAAGATTATAGTGATTATTTATATTTAGAAACTGATTCTGATGGGAAGATTGTATGCTATGGAAGCGTAAGTCCTGGGTTCGAAACGAATAAATACAGTTATGGAGAGAAAGTTAATCCTTATGCTCGGGCAGGTTGTGAGGCGAAAGACGATGATGGCAAGTTATATGCTGTGATATATTACACAAAATTTCATTTGGATGCATATAAGAGATTTACAGAAAATTTAACAGAAAATAATAGAAATCTTTGCAAACATGCAGTGGAAATGTGGAATGCTATTTCTTATTTATATGGATATATTTTTGTAGCATGAGAGAATGTCCATTTTAAGCCATTCTCTCATTTATTTGTTACTAATCTGTTACTTGTTGAATATAAAATTATTATTTCAACAAAAGAATTGTCTCTCTTAATTGTTTTACTGTTTTATGATTATAAACTCTGTTTCCGATATCTTTAGATTTATGTCCCATCAGCATATCAATGCATTTTCTATTACCGCCTGCATTATCCAAAAATGTTTCAAAAGTATGCCTTGCCTCATGAGGCGTTTTCTTTTTCTTTGTTATATAGGCAATAACAACCTTCCATTCTTCATAAAAATCCCATTTTTTAAACTTGGAACCTTCATCATTTTCTAAAAAATATTCATTACTTTTCTCTAACCGTTTTTTTACAAACGGCATGATACGAGGATGAATTGGAACAATTCTGTTTTTTCCAGAATCAGATTTACTTCCACCTTTAAAGTATTGTTCTTCTAGGTTTACTTGATCACATGTCATATCTAATAATTCCATTAATCGGAATCCCGTATAAATATAGATTAAAACAATATCAACATTTTTTTGATCAGATATTTTCCATAGAGCTTCAACTTCTTTTTCGGTAAATGGTGCGCGTTTTGACTCTTCCTGCTTGGCACTTACAGACGTTAATTGTGAATACATTTTATCTATGATATCTAATTCAAACGCAAAACTGTCTAAATGTCCCCATAGAACTTTGATATGAGCTTGCGTGGCATAACTGCGTTCACAGTTATCTATAGTTTCTTGCATTTGATAAGCTTTTATTTGTCTGTATTTCATTCCGTAGAGTTTTTGACAATGTTTATAAGCTGATTTAAGTGAGCTTAAACGAGAGGTTCCAAGTTTGGGACCTTTTATTTCAAGCCATCTCGTATATAAATCTGCAAGCGTCACTCGGTTACGATCAATGTTCCACGGATTGTCGTTGTACTTGGCCAAAATGATGTTTGCTTCTTCACGAGTAGCAGCATAGTCCACTGGGACCTGCCTTCCGTGTCCATCTTCATCATATGTAGTAACTTTTACAACGTATGGTCGTGATCGATTGCCTTTTAATTTGGTTACGCTGCCGTAGCCGTTTGGGTTTCTTCTTGCCATATATCATCATTCCTTTCCTAAAAAAGGGTACAAAAAATACACCCTTATCAAATTGTGTTTTTGCAGGATGTATGATATAATTCTCTTGTCTAGGGAGAAGTAATATCATATGCTGCAAAGTGGTTGATAAACTTCTGAGATTCCGTCCAGTTGGTAGCTGGGCGGTTTTTTGTTATTTATAAGCTTTATTTGCTCCGTATTTAGCTTGACTATTGGTAAATCCTTCGTATTCCAATTGTTTTATGAGACCAGATTTTGAAAAAGATTGACTTTCTAAATAAGATGTTGCTTTTTTGTAGGCCTGATCTTTCCAATTAGCGTTGCAATTATTTGCAGCATATTTGGCTTCTTTAGTTGTAAATCCCTCATATTTAAGCTGTTTTATTAATCCGGACTTAGAAAATGCATCATAATCAAGATAGTCGAAAGCTTTATTTAGAGCATTTTCTTCTCCCGTTGTAGGCGCGTAAGCCTCTGTAGTTTTTTCTGTAGTTGCTTCAGTTGTAACCTCTGTGGTTGTTGGTTCTTCTGTAGTTGCTTCAGTTGTATCATAAGCAGATGTGATTTCTATAGATTCAAAGATCTTATCAAACTCCGAAGAATAATCATTTTCGGGCGAGCTCATTGCACAAACTACAAAATATCCGCTTTTTACAGGAAATACGAGCATTTCATTTTTATAAGTTTTTCCATCAATAGATTTATTATAATATAACTTCTCTACATCAATACTATTTATTTGTGCATATTCGCCTTTTAAATCATCTTTATAATCTTGAGATTTTTTAATACTATCCTTTACCTTTTCAACATTTTTAGAATCCAGTACATTACCATCGAATTTATGATAAACTACACTCAATAATCCATCATTATCTCCGAGCTCATTCTTATAATAAAGGGATGTATCATCTGAGTTGGAATCGGCAGCGATCCATGATTTTGGGATTTTATATTTTATCCCATATGAACTTTCTGTTTGCTCGAAATCTTTATATGGATCATCAGCTGTATCATCCTTTTTTGATGCACAAGCAATTAAAAAAATACAAATTAGTGATAATATTATCCCTAATGATATAAATCTTTTTTTCATAAATTTTCCTCCTGATATAAAAATATGTTATAATCAATTTGTATAGTTTACATATTTTATACACTAGAGGTAGCGGTGGCTTATTGCAGTAGGTCATCGCTATTTTAATCTTAGTTTAATCAACTCTTCATTATATCCGAGTGCATGCGCGATCTGATCGGTAGTAAATTCTTGAAATTCAAGAAAAACTTCGTCGTCAATTAGAAGCTCAGTTGCAAACTTATCTGCTTCGATTTCCATTTTACTTACAAGAAGTCCAGTTCGTTTTCTTAAAAATGGAGTATTAGCATCAGGATGCATAATTGCATGACCTAATTCATGTGCACATGTAAATAGCTGATCGTGATCAGAAAGATCATGATTTATATGTATTTGCTTCATACGAAGCTGTTTATTGTAGTATCCACTAATGGATCCCAATGGTTCAAATATAACCTTTATCCCTAAATACTTAGCAATGTCAAAAGGATTATCCGTACCATATCTTTTCTTTAGTGAGTTTGTTTTTTTACGAATATCCAATGAATCACTTCCTTTATTTTCTGTATTTCTTTGGTGTGAATTTTTGCTTAGCATTTATTTTTGCGATGGTTATACTGTTTTGGAGACTCGCTTTTAATAATTCTCTTGTTTCATCATCTAAAGGTTCTCCGGAGAACATCAGTCCATCTTGATCGGATTCTAACTGATCAAGGGTTTGTTCTAATCGTTTTGCGATATCTTTTTCATCTTTCTTAGTTAGCTCAATGGCTTGATCGGATTTTTCTTCTATTAAATCAGATTTTCCAATTCCAAAATAATCAGCGAGAGCTTGTACGCTTCCCATTCTAGGAATGGATTGTCCCGTACACCAAGTATTAAATGTTTGTGGAATAACTCCAATAGCTTTAGCCACCTCTTTTTGGCTTTTTCCTGATTTCTCTAAATAGAAAGATAGATTTTTAGAGAATATTTTCTTTTGCTTTTCATCTGACATTAAATCACCTCACTTCGTTATTAATATAGTACAATAAAAATTGATTTTTTGCAACTAAAAGTCAAAAATAAATTGATTTTAGTATTGACATCCATTTAAAATGGATTTATAATAAATACAGAAATTAAAGAAAGGCGGTGATGACGTGACAAAGATGAACGAAGGTAAAGCAGTACCATTTCAAATTTCTTTAGCTTCAGCACGAGTTAATGCAGAAATGACACAAGAAGAGGTCGCAAAACATATGCATGTTGGAAAACAGACTATCGTTAGCTGGGAAAAAGGGACTTCTGAACCGAAAATGTCGCAAGGAAGAGAACTTAGTAAATTATATGGTATTCCAATTGACTATATTTTTTTACCTAAGAAATCCAATTAAAATGGATTTAAATAACCAGGAGGTGAGAAAGACGAAAGTATTGAAAGATATACAGCCCGATGAAAAATTAGCAGAGGAAATCCAAAGTAATCTAGATAAGCAGTTAAAAGAAAAACAGCTAGAAGAATCAGAAGAGTTAAAAACTATTCTGCATGGAGTAACAGGTAAAGAAATGAGATGGGCGATCTATTCTGCGATTTCTAAGCAAAAAGAAAAACAGCGTTGCCAGGAACAAAAAATATCATCCCTGCAAATAGCTGTTATATTGCAGGGAATAGCTGTAATTATTTTAGGCATTGGTGGAATCATTTTAAAAAAATATCTACCATGACAGAGGCTGTTGCAACAATCAAAGAAAGAATAGAAATAGTTTTAGAGAGTTTTGAATCCGCCTCTGCAGATAATGCATTTTGTTTGGCGGTCTCTGCAATAGATGTAATGGCATCTATTTGCTGTTGATATTTTGCTTCTCGTTCCTTTTCTATTTTTCGTTGAAGCTCAAATTCAGCCAAATGAGCGCGGCCTAATTCAGTGATAGAAACTTCATCAGATTCGTTTATGGATACGAGATTTGCATTTAAAAACATTTCTACATATCCATCAATAGACGGAAAATCGAAAAAGAAATCACCAGGATTTTGCCCAGGACATTCTAATATTGCCGTTAGAATTTCATATTGATATTCGGTAAGTTTAAATAACAAATTTTCCATTAAGAATACTCCTCTCTTAAGACTCGGACATGGCAGTGTCCTGTGAATTAAGTATAGGAGATATATGAAAGAAAGACAACAGAATAATAGCAGATGGCTTAATTCCCTGCCCGATGCACAGAATCCTGAAATCCTACCTAAATTGGTTAATTAAAAATAGCACTCAATCGTCGGGCAGGGAATTAAGCCATCTGAAGAAAGGTAGGTGATGAAAGTGTTCAAGGACAGGCTTAAAAAAGTAATGGTAGATCAAAATATCAACCAAGTAGAGTTGTCCAGGATCTGCGGTGTGAGTAGGTCAACCGTTAGCAAATGGATGTCTGGAGATTCAGAACCGACAAAAGCAAGAAGAAATGAGATTGCAGAAGCATTTGATCTTCCAGAGAATTACTTTGAAGAGATAGTAATTCCTAAAAAGAGAATAGAGACATTAACCCCGAAAGAAGTTGCGTATTTGATGGGAATGGGTGTTTCAACAATCGAAAAAGGACTGATTCAAGGAACTTTTCCATGGGGATATGCAATCCGGACAAGTGAAAATACGCATAGATATTTCATAAATGCAAAAAAGTTTTTTGTGACTGAAATGATAAGCGTATGAGAAAGGAGCATAAAGATGCACACAGAAACAAAAGCGATGATCTGCACAGCAGCAGTGCTGATCGCAATGGGAATCTTTAAAGAGTTAGCTGCGGTATGTTTGATCACAGCAGTAGTATTTGAGGAAGGAGTGAAGAAATTTGATAAATAAGAAAGAAAAAAGTGCCCACGGAGCGGCAACTCCATTAGGCACACAGTTAAATAGACAAGAACAGTATAACACAGATCGAGAAAAAATAGAACCAATAAAACTAGCACAGGAGATTTTTACGTTATGCATGAAGATCCAAGAAGGAGAAGACGGGAAGGTTGAACATCGAAGGAAACACAGATGTTCAGGACCTACAGTATTTGTGGATTTTTATGGGCATGTTGCACAGTTAGATGTTGAGATTTCCCCGGATGGATGGTCAGAAGAAGAGGGCAGAAAAGAGAAATTCAGTTTTTATTTAGGAGACTATTGGGGTCATCAACAAAAAGAACGAGCAATCAAGTGCAAAGAGAGATTGACTGAACTATTAGAAGAAAGAAGAGGAAACGGCGATGAAGAATGAAACAAGACGGAAAGTAAGAGAAAAAATGCTAGAAAGTTGTTTATTAAAAAAGGCAGGTCTTGTAGACACAGCAGCAGACAAAATAGAAGAAGTTGTTGATGTCATTTTGTTTGAAATCGGAGGTTGTGTAAATCCGGTTCCTGCGGCTGCAAATGACATTACCGTTGCTGTTCTCAAATTTATTGCAGAAATTTTGGAAAAGGGTTTGGATGACGGTCAAAAGACTAATGTTCAAATGATTCAAGTGGCTTTAAAAGTAAAATATGGATTATCAAAAGTGGTAACAACTAAAGAAGGAGATAAATAAAATGGCAACATTATACGAACTGACAGCAGAATATAAAGAATTGCTTGACATGGCAGAAGAACAGAATCTGACACAGGCAGATATCAAAGATACTCTGGAAGGAATGGACTACGAATTTGAAGACAAAGCAGATGGGTATGCAAAAGTTCTTCGTTCCCTGGATGGTAAAGAAGAAGCAATCAGCAGCGAAATCAAACGACTGACAGAGATGAAAAGAGTTGTAGCAAACAACAAAAAAGCGATCAAACAGAATCTTGAAAATGCCATGATCGAGACAGGAAAAACCAAATTTAAAACAACACTGTTCAGTTTTGGAATCCAGAAAAATCCGGCAAGTGTAAGGATCAAAGATGAATCACTGGTACCAGAAGAGTACAGAATCAAACAACCAGATAAAATTGATAAAAAAGGACTGATCAAGGCACTGAAAGAAGGAGCAGTTTTTACCGAAAACATTGAATTGGTTCAGACAGAAAGTCTAAGAATCAGATAGGAGCAGCACATGAAATTCAGAGATTTAACCAAGGATGAAATCGAATGCAGGGTTGCAACTGTTAATGAAAAAGGATGCTCTCTGCTGCTATATAAAGATGCAAGGTGCGACATGAACATCCTGGATGAAACACTGGGAGTTACAGGATGGAGAAGATCACACGAAATAATCGGCGGGAATCTCTTCTGTACAGTTGAAGTTTATGATGATCAAAAGAAGGAATGGATATACAAACAGGATGTGGGTGTTGAGTCCTATACGGAGAAAGAAAAAGGACAAGCATCGGACAGTTTTAAACGTGCATGTTTTAACCTAGGAATCGGAAGAGAATTATATACAGCACCGTTTATCTGGATTCCAAAAGAGTGTGTAGAAATTACCAAAGGAAGAAATGGAAAACTAACTACATACGATAAGTTCTATGTAGAACAGATCATCATTGAAAACAAAAAGATTGTGGCTTTGTCGATCAAAAATAAAAAGACAAAGAATAGAGTATTCCTTTACGATATCAGGCCGCCAAAGGAAGAAGAGACTAAGTAATCAATGTATGAATTAGCAAAGATAACAGGAATCAGATCAGATATCGAAGGAACAGAGATGAAAGTCTTTGTTCCGGAGAAAAATTTGTTTAATACGATTCTGGATAAGCGAATCCGTGATGTGGAGCTTCGGCTAGATGATGGCAGAACAATAACAAATGCACAGAGAAAAAAGGCATACGCAACGATCAGAGACATCGCAGACTATACTGGTTATCTTCCTGAACAGATGAAAGAGATCATGAAGTATGAATATATCATACGGACAGGAAATGATTATTTCTCTTTAGGGACATGCACAGTTGATACAGCAAGAGAGTTCATCTCGATGTTATTGGAGTTCTGCTTAGAGCAGGGAATCCCATTATCTGATTTGGCGATCAACCGAGCAGATGATATTGGAAGGTATCTGTATTACTGCATCAAGAATCGTGTATGTGCGATCTGTGGCCGCAAAGGAGAAATCCATCACGTTGACAAGATCGGCATGGGAAATGATCGCAGGGCCGTAGACGACAGCAATTATAGAAAGATATGCCTATGCAGAACGCATCATACAGAAGATCATACGATCGGAGAAAAAGCTTTCCGGGAAAAGTATAAGGTTTATGGAATCATAGTAAAGGAGCAGGAGAATGGCTTGGAAGAATTACAACAGACCCAACAAGTACAACAATCACAAAACGATAGTTGATGGGATCAAGTTTGACAGCATCAGAGAAGCAGAAAGATATCAGGAATTAAAGCTGTTAGAAGAAGCAGGAGAGATCTCACATCTGGAACTACAGCCGGTCGTGGTCCTTCAGGATAAATTTATTTATCAGGGCAAGACGATCAGAGCGATCACATACAGAGGGGATTTTGCTTACTTTGATCGTAGAGTAAACAGAGGTGTGATTGAAGATGTGAAAGGCGTGGAAACAGATGTTTTCAAGATCAAGAAAAAGATGTTCCAAAAGAAATATGGAGATCTGTACGATTTACGAATAACGAGGTGATCACATGAAGCAAAAGAGCAGCTTCCTGATCTACCATGAATATCGGGAACCACTAAAATTACTGACAGATGAGCAGAGAGGTCGGTTATTGATGGCATTGATTGATTACTCTGAATCAGGAGTTGTTCCAGAACTTGATGGAATATCCATGATGGCATTTTCATTTATACAAAGCCAGATGGATCGTGATTCAAAGAAGTACGAAAATCGATGCAGTTCTAATCGGGAAAATGGGAAAAAGGGTGGAAGACCTAAAAAAGAAAACGACTCAGAAGAAAACCCAAAAAACCCATTGGGTTTTGAAGAAATCGAAAAAAAAACTAAAAACCCAAAAAAGCCGATAAAGATAAAGAATAAAGATAAAGATATAAATAAAAATACTATGTGCAAATCTGAAGCAGATGCACTGTTTGAGAGAGTTTGGAAATTATACCCTCAGAAACGTGGGAAGGGGAAAGTCTCAGATGCCAATAAGAGGCGTTTACTTGATATCGGATTCGACGAATTAAGTCGTGCCATTGACCGATACAAGGCGGACTTGGCGTTAGATGACTGGAGAAAGCCTCAAAATGGCAGCACGTTTTTTAACTCTGGATACATAGATTACTTGGATGCAAATTACGAAAAACCTGAAAGAATACAGAGTGAAAAAACTCCGGGGGAATTAAATTGTCAAAGGGACTATGATTTTGATTCTTTGGAACAGCAGTTGTTACAGAAACAGTTAGGAGATGAGATTTGACATGAACGAAATGAGCAAATTGATTGCTGTTAACTACGAAGCGGAAGAGCCAACAGTGTCAGCAAGAGATTTACATGAGCAGTTAAACATCAAAACAAGATTTAACGATTGGTTTCCAAGAATGTGTGAATATGGCTTTGAAGAGTCTAAAGACTTTTACTCAAAAAAGAGTAAAACTGTAGAACACAATGGAAGACCTCAGACGGACTTTCTGATTTCCATCGACATGGCAAAGCAGATTTGTATGATTCAGAGATCACCTGAAGGAAAGCAAATCCGACAGTATTTCTTGGATCTTGAGAAAGCCTGGAATACACCAGAGCAGATATTTGCAAGAGCATTGAAGATGGCAGATAAAACGATAGACAAGCTCAAATCAGACAACGCAATACTGATTGAGGATAACGAAAGAATGAAGCCAAAAGAGATATTTGCGGATGCAGTTTCCACGAGTGATACATCTATCCTGATCGGAGAGTTGGCTAAGATTCTTCGTCAAAACGGAGTACAGACGGGGCAAAATAAACTGTTTGAATGGATGCGATGCAATGGTTATCTGATCAAGAGAAAAGGCTCTGATTGGAATATGCCAACGCAACGAGCAATGGATATGGATCTATTCGAGATCAAGGAAACAGTGATCAATCAGCCAAATGGATCAACGAAGATCAGCAAGACCACGAAAGTTACAGGAAAAGGGCAGCAGTACTTTATCAATAAGTTACTCGCAGCAATGTAATAAAAATAAGACTATCCGGTTGATCACTGCCTGCAAGACACTATAAACCATGATTGTTGTTTAATAAAAAGTCGTAGTATTAGTCGTGGTAGCTGTGGATTTAGGAATGATCTTAAGTGACCAACAATAGCACAAAGGGATCATATGCAGGCAGTGATCAGCCGGAGAGCTAAATTATATACCACATGTAACTATTAACCGCATAAGAAACAGCCAGTATAAGCCATGAGCCCACTGCCTTAGGCAGTGGGCAGAAAGGAGAATTGATGGCAGATTACAGCAAAGGATTTAAAAGACGTGTTGTGACACTGTGGATTAAGCATAACATGTCATCAAATGAAATCAGTAGATCATCCGGTATCGATCATAAAACGCTGATGAAGTGGTATAAGCGTTTCTACCCTGAGATAACAGGGGGGCAAACGAGACAAAGTGCAAGGATTTAAGATGGCACTATATAGGCAATTGTGCCGGATATCATAAGTAAAGGAGTACGATCAGACAGTTTGGTTCTTTACCTGAGGGATTCTTCAAGTAACTGTTAACCAAGCAATCAATACCAAACATATTTTTTCAGGTTCTTTTAAATGTAATTTCTCAAATATTAGATTTAGTTTTTTACAATTTTCCAAATCAAAAAACGAAGAATCACAAGACTTTATAAGATCGGGCAAAAGATAACAGATCAGCGATCAGAGATAAAGGCGTTGTATCAGGTAAAGAACCAAGCTGTCTGAGAAAACGATATGAGATATAAAGAAAATTTCAAGAAAGGAATGGTCCGGCTGATCATCTCAACAGGGATAAGCTACAAGAAGCTGTCAGAGCTGACAACGATCAGCCAGCCAACGTTGAAAAAATGGGATGATGAATACCGGCAGGAGTGCCTGGATGAGAAGAAGAGAGAAACCGAGAGACTAAAGAAGCAGGAAGAAGAGAACATGAGATGTACGGCGTGGCACCAGTATGGATCTGGTGCAGGTCGGTTTGAGTAGAAGGAAGATAAAATGACAGAGCAAAAAGAACAAGAAATCGTAGATAGAATTGAAAAGAGAGTTTTAGAAAAACTTGAAAAGAGTGTATGCAAAGAAGATACACAGAAAGTATTACAAGAACCAAGAAATAAATGGTTTAGAGATGCAAATGGATCCGGAACAGATTCGTTAATGGCAAATGTATTGGGAAATTCGTTCGTAGCATGGAGTGCATGGGAGCAGATTCGGCGATTAACATGTGTTGCTTGCGGAAAGAAATATGTAAGGCAGCTTACAGAAGACGATCATGCAGAAGAGGTATGTGAGCAGATTTGCCAGACAATTTATGATATTGCAATGATGAGAAAGAAGGATGGTCAAAATGGGGAAGCTTGATAAAGAACAAGAAGCCAGAATGGCAGGAATGAGATATGCCTTAGGTATCGCAAAGGAAAAAGGTGTTGATGGACTGCAAAAAGAATTGCAGATGCGTGGAGCACTGGGAATTGGCTTATTGATCGATAATGACAAATTAAAAAAGGCATACGAGATTTTAGCAGAGACTATATATCAGAATACTATGACAGTTGTACTTGTAACATTAGCACATGATACAGGTTTCGGAGAAAAAAGATTGCGAAGATTCAAAGAAGCATATGACAAAAACACCTTATGGAATTTTGAATTAGATGGTTATGCAGAACACTATGTGACATATGTAGATATGGCTATGGAATTAAAAACAAAATACAACATTGACATGAATGTAGAAATGCTTGCATCGAATCAAGATATTACATTTGATAAAGATCGTAGAGTATTGCCGAATGTGATCAGGTTATTGGAACATGAAGATCAGCACGAAGCAGCAGATGTATTAAGAGAACATTTACATGAGGCGGTGGCAGTATGGTAAACAAGAAAGAATTTAAAGGCTACATCTGTGAGATCACAGGCAAGCCAATTAAGGACATGAAGCTGTGTCCGGACAAGCAGCAGAAGCTAAGGGTTCGGATCAAGTGTGATGATAGTTGTATTCATTGTGAGAAGGAGAAAGAACATGAATGTGATTAGAATAAGTGAACGAAAAGGTACAGAAGCAAGAGAAACTTGCACAGAATGTGGCAAAGAATCACAAGAGGACCAAGAAATTTTAAAAATAAGATTCGACCATTATGAATCAAGCATTTTCTTGTGTGAAAGATGTCTTAAAACTTTGCATCATGTTATTGGAACATGGATTAAGGAGTGAAAAATGTGTACATTACAATTTAATGTAGATGGAGAATTTATAACGGATCTATCAAGAGAATGGTTTTATGTAGAAGGTAAAGGATACGATAAGTGTATGGATCTGTTGGAATCTTCCATGCATGGAACTGATGAAACTAAAGAACAAATTATAAGACATGCTGAAGATCTTTTGCTTGGACGCGCAGCATTAAAAGGAAATACAGGAGATGGAACATACCATTTGGAAATTTATCCACCTGAAAATGAGGAGAAAATGCCAGAAGATATGAATGTATGGAAAATTGTAGGAGAGCAAAAGAAAGTTAAAGATGAACTAGAACGATATAAAAGGCGTTGGGAAGTTGCGATGAAAATGATTCCTAGATACCTGAAAGAAGAAATAGGCATTGAACTTGACGAAGATCTTACAGAACCAGAGTCGCGACCAGTAGTATCAAGAGCCTTAGATAATTATATGAAAAGAATGCTTGATACAGAGGAACATACAACTGAAGATTATGGATGGTTAGAACCAAACGGAAAATTCCATGCAGTGGAATGGGGAGATCATCAGAAATGGGCTTATGAATATTTGAAAAGCAAGGTAAAAACAGAAGAAGAATACTCAAAGCTGCCAAGACTTTATGAAGCTGGGGATGTATTGACAAAAGAAGGCTGGGTACTTCTTCATAACCCGTCGCAGGGCATTGCAATGGCAACAAGAAATCCATGCAAAGATTATACAAAGGCACAGAAAGAGTTCTTGTTTGAATATTACATGGAAAGAAACTGTGAGAAAGAAGCAAATGATGTTTGGAAAGAATAAAATTGTTAAAGAAAGTTAAGGAACAACTAATATATCATATAGGAGTAGTTGAATGGGCAAAGTAAGACAAAGGTTAGGAAAAGCCTACATCCATACAAAAGAAAAATCTATCCAGGGTATCATCATCGATGCTCTGGTAAACCATGGATATGACGTGGATGTAGAAGTAACAGATAACGGAATAAACGAAGTAGTATCATGTGAGATTTACGATGTGGGGGGGGGGGCAGTAAGAAGAATGGTTGAGTTTATTGCAGGATTATTTATCGGGGCAGTAGCAGGAGTGGCAGTTATGTCACTCTGTGCTGCAGCGAAAGAGAGGGATGAGTTATGACAATAACAGAGAATCTTACAGGTGTCGTGAAAGAGGAACCAAAGACAATAACAGAATTTTTTGATGAAATAAAAAGCAACATCTGTGATAACTATTGCAAGTATCCAAGCGAAATAAAAGACTATGATGAGCTGATAGAAACAGTATGCAGCAAATGTCCGCTGCGAAAGTTGAACTAATTATTAGATTAGTTGAAATATTAGTTGAAGAATAAGTCGAAGGAGTTGATACATAATGGCATATAGAGATTGTCCGTTCCTAAATTGTAAAGATAGATCACACGGATCAAAGAGAGTTGCTTGTCAGACAGGATGTGAGAAGTATCTTTCCTGGAAGGCAAAGGAACAGGAATTAAGAAGAAGAGAGAAAGAATCACGGCCTTATTACTCAAATGCAAGAAAAGTGATCATAAGAAACCGCCAGATGAAAAGAAAGAGCGGTAGGCAGATATGATTGATCCATGCAAAGCCTGTGCAGAGATAACCTGCATGGGCATTTGTGCCGATCGGGTAAACTATAACGAATACTTAGACGGAATTAGGCAGCAGTTAATTGATTTATGTGAGAGGACAAGAAATGACAGAGAAAGAAAAGAACGAGAAAAAAAAAGAGTACCTGAATCGATATAAAAATGCGGTTAGAAAGTATGAGTCTCTCCAAGAACAGGAACAACAGCTACGGCTAGAGATGGATGGACCACGAGCAATCGAGTATTCAGACATGCCAAAGGCTCACAATCAGTCGGATCTATCCAATTACATTGTTCGACTTGATAAAATCTTAAGCAAGATCATAAACAAGAAGAGAGATATGCAAGAAATCAGATTGGAGATCGAAGGTAGGATTGCAGATGTAAACGATGGTGTTCAAAGCAGAGTATTATATCTGAGATATATTCGATTTATGAAGTGGGAGGATATTTGTATAGAAGTTGGATATGGGTGGAAACAGATTCATAGAATCCACTCAAAAGCATTGGCTAACTTTCAGATTTCGCAAGATGACATAGAATGACACACTAAAAATATGGTATAGTTATTCTAGAACGAATAGATAATAATCAATTTGTTTCCCCCGTATAATTTTTTTTGAGCATCGTAGAGATACGGTGTTCTTTTTGTGTATTTTTGTCGAATATCTAAAATTATTGTGGTATGATGAAAGAAAAAATTGGGGGAATTTAAAAGTGAACATACCACATTTTATTGATAGAGATGACTATTTACAAAATCCAATTATGCGGAAATTTTTAAAATCGAACAACATAAGTTTGGCTCAAAATAGAGCGGATTACATCCACGCTTTAGAAGAATATTCGAATGAAGATACTGAAAAGGCCCAAAAAGTAGAAGATTTCTTGTTAAAAGTGATCAAAGAAGGAACAAAAGACCTTTGCTATAGACAGATTCAAAATATTAAGGAGTGGAATAAAAATCCGGACTTAGTTAAAAATAAAATAGACGAAAAGTATCCAGATTGCCCAAAGTCTAATATCTTACACTATAGGAATACACAAGAGCGGGAGCTAATAGACTATCAGATAAAGACAAACGAGAATGGATTAGTAAGTAAGATCGAATTTGTATTTTCCAGATTGTTTTTATGTGGTGAGGCTGGAGAAACTGGAGATTTGGTCCCATTTCCTGTTTTTGTTGATGTTTATTTGGATGAGGGCTTTGTAGTGAGTAGGGGAAAAGCAAAAACTACAATGTATTACAAGTGCGAAGATGATATATTGGTAACTCAAAATGGAGTTAATAGTATGGACTACGCAGTTACTGCGATAGATGCTGTTATAGAGTTGTTAGATGCTGAAACAGAAAGGGAGCCAGCAATTGTAAAGAGATATGTTTATGAAAAATTATACAATATTTACAATCTTTATTCCTTCACACCAGAAAAAGTAGAGGAGATGGTTAATAAAGAGCAAGAACGGGTTGAATCGTTTGTTAATGGATTCTTTTCAGAATTAGGACTAAATCCTAGAAATATGGACAAAGCAAGATTGGATGCGAATATACTTATAGAAAAGTTTGTTTCCATTAATGGGAATAATGAAGATATCTTTAAAAACGACAGAGCAGCTTATTTGACTAAAGTCAGGGCAGATGATGAGGTGGAATTAACAAGAGTAGATACAGCTTCAAACAGGACTGTTCCTTTACAGTGCACAGAAGCCTTTTTTGACGGTAAAAAGTCAGTAATAAAAAGCAAACAATGCAAAAAGTTGGATCTCGTATTCAAGAGGCAGGATGAAGCATATCAGAAGGGCAATCCGTTGGAAGTTCAATTTGGTGTAAGAAAAAACTACGGATATATAAAGTTTAGACAATATGCAGAGGAGGGAGACATACAAAATGTTTTACAAACAATTTTTAGAAGCTAAAGATGTTTTTAACCCTGAATTTGTAGAAAATTTTGATTATTGGCTTACAACACTGCCTGAAAATAATCAAAAAAATATTACAGCATCGGTAGTATCCTCTAGACTGGGTGTAAAATATATGTTGGCTGATCTCATGTTAAAATTTGCAGAGGGAAAGGGCATATTAGAAAAATACTATTTGGTAAAATGCCCTGATTGTGATTTCATTATAGATGTTATTTCAAAAGATGAAATAGCGAGTAGACTGGTAGAGGGTGTGTATTGTAGCGATTGTGAGGAAATGAAGGACGTTCAGCCAAATAATATTTATGAGGCATATAAAGTTATAAAGCATCCAGATGTTACAGAAGAAGAGATTGCAAAAGCTATTGTTAAAAGATTAGGGTTTAAGCAAGGTGATGATATAAATTTTAATTGTGCTGATTCACTTTTGAGTAGAAAGAATATTTTGTATGAAGCGTTTTATTCTCCAGATGAATCGGCATACAAAGAATTTAAGCGTTTGAGAGATGAACTAGATGCTGATTATGGGAAAAATACAACATCTAAAGGAAGTGCGTTGGAAAAATTAGTATTGGAGATCGTTGGACATATTAAGTATGTTGAGGCTAGTGATAAAGTACGTACGGGAACAAATCAATTTGATTGTACAGCATTGTGTGGTATTAGTACTCCATATCCTTCAGTGTTTAATACTCTAGCTCCTTATTTTATTATTGAGTGTAAAAATGAGACTGAGAAAAAACCGGATAATAATTACTGTAATAAATTATTAAGTATTATAGATACCAATGAAGCAAAACTTGGAATTATTTGGGCCAGAAAAGATGTAACATCAACATGTTTTACTATTGCAAGAGAACACTATTTAGCACATTCACGTTCTAAAAAAGATCAAATTATAATTACTTTTTCTGATGAAGACTTGAAAGAAATAATAGATAATAGAGTTAATCTTCTTCAGTACATAGAATATAAAATTCTTAGAGTTACCAGCAATAGTAAAACGTGTACATATGAGATGTTTTTAAAAACACACAAAGAAGAATAAAATATTGAATTAAGGCACCTTCGGGTGCTTTTTTCGTGCATAAATTTAAGGACCTCTAGCTCAGCAGGTCAGAGCAGTCGGCTCATAACCGATCGGTCCAGGGTTCGAGTCCCTGGAGGTCCATTTGAAATATAGGAGGGAAAACATATGATCAGATTACAAGTAGAAGATTACTGCCAGAACTGTGAAGAGTTCAAACCAGAAACACAGGTTATGAGCAGAGGATATGTAGGGACTGGTTGTAAAGTGGATACAACAATTCGATGCAGTAATGCTCGGAAATGTGAAAGACTATGCGAGTACCTGAAGAAGGAGGGCGGTAATGTGTGAATGAAGAAAAAAACTACATATTGGCAGAATCCGATTATGTGGCCGGGATGAAGTATAAAGACATTGCTGCCAAGTATGGAGTCTCGATGAATACTGTGAAATCGTGGAAGAAACGATACGCATGGTCGAGGAACAAAAAGACAGGATGCATCCAAAAGGGGTGCACACAAAATAAAAAGGGTGCACACAAAAAAGAAGCCGTTGCAGAGGATGTAAGTCAAGTTGTAATTAACGATGAACTTACCGATCAGCAACAGCTTTTTTGTTTGTATCAATCGAGGATGTTTAACTACACGAAAGCATATATGAAAGCTTATCCAGGATGCACTTATGCGTCTGCTGCAGTATTAGGCAGCAGGCTTATGAAGAATCAGCTGATCAGAGAAACAATTGAGCAGTTAAAGCAGAATCACATGAACAGAGAAATGCTTAAACAGGAAGATATCTTTCAGAAATACATGGACATTGCGTTTGCAGACATGAACGATTATATGTCGTTTGGACAAGAAGAGATTGAAACTGATTATGGTCCAAGAATGATCAACAGTGTCCGATTAAAAGAATCAGATCAAGTTGACGGGACATTGATCACAGAAGTGAAGCAGGGCCGTGATGGTGTGAGCGTAAAACTTGCAGATCGCATGAAAGCAATCGACTGGTTAGCAGATCACATGGATATTGCTACAGCTGAACAGAAAGCTAAGATTGAGCAGATTAGAGCTAAGACAGCGATCATGTCCGGAACATCTGAAGAAGAGACAGAAGACGATGGATTCATCGAAGCCTTAAAAGGTGAGGTGGCGGATGTATGGGAAGAAGAATAAAGAAAGCTGTCTTTAAGTTTCGTCCGTTTAGTAGGAAGCAGAAGAAGATACTTACATGGTGGCTACCAAATTCACCCGTACATGATCAGGATGGAATCATAGCAGATGGAGCTATCCGATCGGGAAAAACTGTTTCTATGTGTTTATCCTTTGCAATGTGGGCAATGGAAACATTCAACGGCCAGAATTTCGGTATGTGCGGTAAGACAATTGGTTCTTTCCGGAGAAACGTACTTTTCTGGTTAAAGCTCATGCTTAAGAGTCGAGGGTATCATGTCGAAGATCACAGAGCTGATAACTTAGTTGTTATTCGGAGAGGTGGCAAAGAGAACTACTTCTATATCTTTGGCGGCAAGGATGAGCGATCACAGGACTTGATACAGGGTATCACACTTGCAGGAGTCTTTTTCGATGAAGTGGCATTGATGCCTGAATCTTTTGTTAACCAGGCAACAGGACGTTGTTCTGTGGATGGATCTAAGTATTGGTTTAACTGTAACCCAGATGGGCCGTACCACTGGTTTAAAACCAATTGGATCGATCGTGCAGATGAAAAGAAACTTGTTTATCTGCATTTCACGATGGATGACAATCTGAGCCTATCTGAGCGAATTAAAGCACGATACCGGGCAATGTATACCGGGGTGTTTTACAAACGATATATCTTAGGTCTGTGGGCCGTAGCTGAGGGAATCATCTATGACATGTTTGATGTAGAAAAGCATGTCACATCAGAAAAACAATCAACAATCGGCAGTAAATACGTCAGTGTCGATTATGGTACACAGAATGCTACAGTATATCTTTTATGGGAGAAGAACCAGAAAGGTCAGTGGGTTGCTACGAAAGAATATTACTATTCTGGCCGAGATGAGACTACACAGAAGACAGATGGAGAGTACGCGGATGACATGGAAGAGTTCCTGGAAGGAATCAATGTTGAATCGATCATTGTCGATCCGGCAGCAGCATCCTTTATCGCAGAGCTTAAGAAACGAGGATTTAAGGTTAAGAAAGCAAAGAATGATGTGCTTGATGGTATCCGTTTTGTCGGGAACTTATTAAATCTTGGTTTATTGCTGTTCTCAGAGAATTGTAAAGAAACAATCAAAGAGTTCGGCTCTTACATCTGGGATGATAAAGCTTTGGAACGTGGAGAAGATAAACCAGTGAAGCAGCATGATCATTGCATGGATGCAGTGAGATATTTTGCTTACACGATCGTAAGACGTGAACGAAAATGGAGTTGATTAAATGATAAAAGAAATTATTGAGCGAATAAGGCAGGTGATAAGAAAAATGCTTGGAAAAGAAAACATTAAGGATGCGATCGGAGTTGATATTGCTGTATCGGATGAAATGGCAAGACAGATTGATCTCTGGTCGAAGATGTATAAAAATAAACCGCCGTGGAAAAGAAAAGATCTAAAGCTTTGCGGATTACCTGCTGCCATTGCTGGAGAATTTGCAAGGCTTGTTACGTTAGAACTAAAGACAGAAATCACAGGAAATAATTTCATAAATGATGAATATCAGACTGTGATCGAGAACATACGAACATATACCGAATATGCCTGTGCAAAGGGTGGACTTGCAATGAAGCCTTATGTATCCGACGGGCATATAGAAGTTGACATGGTTCAAGCTGATCACTTTTTCCCAACGAAATTCAATTCCAGAGGGGAAGTTATTGCAGCGGTTTTTATGGAAACCGTAACGATCGGGAAACAGGTATATACAAGACTGGAATATCATCAACACGATGAGAACACGACATATCATATTATGAATAAGGCTTTTGTAAGGCAGGATCTTGATAATGTTGAGGTATTGGGAAAAGAAGTACCGCTTAGTGCTGTACCAGAGTGGGCCAATCTTGAAGAAGCAGTGACAATCATAAACGTGAAGAAGCCGTTATTCGCATACTTTAAGATTCCAAACGCAAACAATATTGATGATTCATCTCCGTTGGGAGTATCTGTATATTCCAGAGCGGTAGATGACATCAAAGAAGCGGATTATCAATGGACGAGGATATTATGGGAATTTGAGGGATCTGAATTAGCAATTGATGGAGACGTTAGCTTATTTAAGCGAAAAGAAAACGGAGAATTTGACCTTCCAAAAGGAAAAGAAAGACTTTTCCGAATGATAGATTTTGACGATGATAAGGAGCAGTACAAGGTATTTGCACCGCCGATCCGTGATGAGAGCCTTATCAATGGATTTAATGCGATTCTTCGTAGGGTAGAGTTTAATTCTGGATTGGCATATGGAACTCTGAGCGATCTGAACACAGTTGATAAGACTGCAGAAGAGATTAAGACAAGTAAACAACGATCATACAGCACAGTATCTGATATTCAAAAAGCTTTGCAGAAAGCATTAGAACAATTAATCTATGCAATGGATGTGATCGCACAACTTTCAAATCTAAATGGCGGTAAGAAGTATGAGGTCAGTTTTGATTGGGATGACTCCATTGTGATCGACAAAGAACAGGAACTGCAGAGTATGCAGCAGGATGCAACAGCAGGACTGATCCGAAAAGAAATATACATTGCGGCCAAGTATGGCGTTTCTGAGGAAGAAGCATTGAAAATGATGCCGGTACAGGATGATCGCTTCAATATCCAGGAAGAGTAGGTGATCACAGATGCTTGATCCGAAGTATTTGGAACGCTTCTCTGATCAGTTACTTGGTATTATAGATACTCTGACAATAGCAATCATATCTGATATGGCAAAAAGGATCGTCAAAATGGGAAATGTATCCGAATCGACAAAGCATCAGGCGGAGGTTTTACAGAATGCAGGTCTTGTTTATAAAGATACGATCAAGCGAGTAAGTCAGGTATCGGGGTACCAGAATCGAGAAGTTGAGCGGATGTACCAGGAAGCAGGAGTCAGAAACTTAAAAAATGAAGCTGTCTATTACAAACAGGCAGGGAAAGAAGCCATTGTTAAACTTGAACAGTCAAATGGTATGCAAAGGATTCTGCAGGCAAACGTCAGAAAGACATGCCAGGAATTAGATAACCTGACAATGACAACAGCTGTTAAAACACAATCTGCTTTTATCCAGGCATGCAATAAGGCACAGATGAAAGTAAGTACCGGAGCGTTTAGTTATGACAAAGCCATTGCAGATGCGATCAAAGAGGCAGCAGTGCAGGGAACAGAAGTCTTATATCCGTCACAGCATGTCGATAAATTAGATGTCGCGGTAAGAAGAGCTGTACTTACCGGAGTAAACCAGACTGCAGCAGAAATGAATCTGCAGTATGCAAAAGATCAGAATTGTGATTATGTTGAAACAACCGCACATGAAGGAGCAAGACCGGAACATGCCGTATGGCAAGGGAAGGTCTTTTGTTTATCTGGAACGGATCCGAAGTATGAAAACTTCTATGAAGCAACAGGATATGGAACAGGACCAGGATTGTGCGGTTGGAACTGCCGGCACAACTTCCATGCATATTTTCCTGGCATATCGACACAAGCATATACACAAGAAATGATCGATAATTATTCTGCAAAGAGCGTGACATACAACGACAAACAATTTACAGAGTATGAAGCAAGTCAGATGCAGAGAGGTCATGAACGACAGATCAGAGAGACAAAGAGGAAACTTGCTGGATATAATTCAGCGATCAGTGAAGCGAAAGATGATACCTTAAAAAATACTTTACAGAATCGGTTCAATGAAGAATCTGTAAGATTAAAGAAACAGGAAGCAGCACTGAAAGCTTTCTGCAAGGAAACAGGAAGGCGATATGAGTCTGCCAGAGTTCAGATCTATGCAGTGAAGAATAAAGCAGGAGATATCGTTGGATTCAATCGGAGCGTTGCGCAGAAGGCTGTATGGCAAGATCGAAAGAATACCTTTAAGAATCAAATGTCTAAACAGTTAGAAAAACTGACGAATGAAGAAAAGAAAGCGATCTTGAGATATACTGGTAATGCAGCAAACCGAGTGAACAGTGCAATATATTCTGGAAAACAGCAAAGAATTGATCAGGAAAAAGGATTTATGGACCTGTTGGATTCTGCATTAAGTAAAGGTACTGTAGAACACAAAATGGTAGTTCATCGTGATACGATTCCAGAATATTTAAATGCATTTCCAAAAGGTTTTCAATATTCCGAAGAGGATATAAAAAGAATGAATGGAATGACCTTAACGAATAAAGGTTATACATCTACATCTTTTCATGACATAATGTATCAGGGTAGAAATGTTCATCTTGAAATTGAGATCCATAAAGGGTATAAAGGCTGTTTATATATAAAAGATGTCGCAACTGAAAAATACAAAAATCAAGAAGAAGTGTTGTTTAAACGAGGCTTTCAGTATAAAATAAAAAGTGTAAATAAAGAAAAGGACAGATACTATATCAAAGCGGAGGCTGTTTTATGAGTGGAATAGGATATTATTATGATGAAAATGGTGTGAAACAAGAAATGGAAATAGGTCCGAGTTTTGATGACTTTCCTGGAATGGCAAAAGTGACAAGTCCTATACCAATATGCCATGCATGCAGAAAAGCAGATTTTGATGAAAAAGGTTATGAAACTTTATGCAAAGTATACGGGAAGATACCAAACAAACACTTAAAGGCCAAAGATTATAACTGCCCATATTTTGATAACGAAAACAATGGATGGTATCAGTTGATAAAAGATAAAGTAGAAAAAGCGAAAGGTGAGAACAATGGATAACTTTAAAGCTGTATATAAAATCTTATCAGCATTGGAAAAAGCAATGGATTATCCAGAATTTGATATCAACGATGTTGGGCCGGAAGCCTTAGGGGTTTCCAAAGAACGCTGGGCACGATATATAGAGATGATGGTTGATGTCGGATATATCAAGGGTGTAAGTATGAAACGTGATATCACAGGAGCAACAAGAATCAATGCAAGTGATGTTAGAATTACATTAAAAGGTCTTGAGTATTTACAGGAAAATTCAATGATGAAAAAAGTATATAATGCCGTGAAAGGAATCAAGGATATAACGCCAGGTCTATAAATATGTACCATCTGATCAATATCAGGTGGTATTTTTATACGAAATTTTAAGAAAGGAGCAGTGCAGCATGAAGTCAACAGAATAGAAAGGACGGTGATCCAAATATCTCCCGGCAGCAGGGTTAAGCTGCAGAAGACGCGCAGAGAGATCTGGGTGTTATTTTTATGCAAAGAAACAACATTGGTCAGTTGATCAGACCTTAAACAGTCGGTTCGTGGCGGTCGGTTACACGCCTAAAACAACCTAATACGAAAGGAGAACGAGCAACATGAAAACAGAATTTTTAAAAGAGCTAGGACTTACCCAGGAAGTGATCGATAAGATCATGGCCGAAAACGGGAAAGACATCGCAGCAGAACAGAAGAAATCAGAAAAGATCACTCAGGAGCGAGACAGCTACAAGCTGAAATCAGAAAGTCTTGAAACTCAGGTAAACGATGCAAATGAAGAAATTCAGAAGTTTAGGGACATGGACATTGACGGCATCAAGCAGGCAGCAGATGACTGGAAAGAGAAAGCTGAGAAAGCAAAGAGTGATGCAGATGCCCAGATTTCAGAATTGAAATTTGATTATGCATTATCTGCAGCATTGACAGGAGCGAGAGCTAGAAATAGCAAAGCGGTCAAGGCATTACTTGATATGGATGGACTGAAATTAAACGATGGAAAGATCATCGGTTTAGATGAACAGCTGTCACAGATCAAGGAAGAAAACGGCTTTTTGTTCGAAAGTGATGAACCTGCACCAACGATCGTTAAAGGAACAAATGGTGGTTCTGGCGGTATTGGTGGAAAGAAACCAAGTGAAATGACATATTCGGAACTCTGTGACTATATGGAACAGAATCCCGGAGCAGAGATTTAAATAAAGGAGTAAAAAATGGCAGGAGAAAAATTTGATTCTAAATCATTCAATCCTCAGGCATTCGGTGCCTACACAGAGAGGATTCCAAATTTAAAAAAGAACGAGCTGATCAAGTCCAGAGCCCTAAAAGGTAATCAGGATATCAAAAACACGTTCAGTTCTCAGACAGGAACAGTATATGCAGTATTGCCAATGCATGGTCTGATCGGTGGAGCAGCACAGAACTATGATGGTGAGACAGATCTTAAGTCTGAAAACACAGACACATTTGAAAGAGGTGTTGTTGTAGTTGGTCGTATGAAAGGATGGACTGAGCGAGACTTTTCAGAAGATGTTACAGGTGGTGTAAGTTTTATGGACAATGTTGCAGCACAGGTCAATGATTACAAAGCTGATCTTGATCAGACAACATTAGTAAAGATTCTGGATGGTGTCTTTGCAATGACCGGAAAAGAAAACAAAGTCTTTGTTGATAAACATACATCTGATATCACAGAAGTAACAGCAACTGACAAAGATGGAAACGTAAAGAACGTTGTACAGGCTGACACGTTAAATACAGCTTTACAGAAAGCAGCAGGAGATAATAAGTCTAAGTTTACGATCGCGATCATGCACAGTGCGGTAGCAACAAACCTTGAAAATCTGAAGCTGTTAAAATACATGACACAGACAGATGCAAATGGAGTTGAAAGAGACTTAACTCTTGCGACATGGAATGGTCGTCTGGTTCTGATCGATGATTCCATGCCAGCAGAAAAAGTTGCTGCAGTAGAAGAAAGTGGAACAAAGGGAGAGTCTGGTTATGTTGCAGCACAGGAAGCTTACACAAAATATACAACTTATGTATTAGGTGATGGGGCTTTTGACTATGAAGATATCGGCGCAAAGGTGCCATATGAAATGCATCGTGATCCAAAAACACATGGTGGAGAAGATACTCTGTATATGAGACAGAGAAAAGTATTTGCACCATACGGAATTTCGTTTACTAGAAAATCTATGGCTGCAAAATCCCCAACAGATGCAGAACTTGCTGATGGATCTAACTGGACACTGGTTGATAACGGAAAAACAAATTCCGATAAGAAAGTGATCGATCACAAAGCAATTCCAATCGCAAGAATCATTTCCAGAGGGTAGGCGGTGATCCGGTATGGTGGAATATGCAGACAGGGATTTTTATGAAAATACATTTCATGGCGAGATCATACCGGAGAAAGCTTTCCCTAGTATGATCTTAAAGGCGAGTATCTTTGTGAAGTTTCTTACTTTTTCCAGAGTCGATGATATGACAGAGATTCCAGAAGAGGTAAGCTTGGCCACATGTGCGATAGCAGATGTGATGTATCAGGATGGAATGAGAAAAGATGATGCAGGAAGGGAGATTGCAAGTGAGAACAACGATGGATACAGCGTAAGTTTTGTGACGAGTCAGAGCAAAACAACAGGCACTGTGGAGCATCGTTGTAAGAAAGCAGCATATCCTTATCTTGCACATACGGGACTCTTGTACAGGGGGTGTGGACCATATGATGACAAATGCAGATCTGACGATCTATAACAATCGTGGAGTTGATAAAAAGACAGCACGAAAGCTTTATTTAAAGACTCAGATCAAAGGTGTCAGTTTTTACACAAAGCAGCAGACAACTGTTACCGATCAGGGACTTAGTTCTGCAGATATGTATCAGATCCGCATTCCTTTATCTGCAGATACGGAAGGGAAAGAATACATTGATGCTGATAAGTATCGGGAATTATCTGCAGAAGAAGCAGAAAAATACTGGACGATCAATAACGGAGATCTGTTTGGAAAAGGATTGTTAGAAGATTTTGAGAAAGAATCAGAATTTTTAAAGCAGCAGCACACAGGAAAAGTATTATCGTTTTCGGATAACCGGAGAGGAAGTTTGCCACATTGGAGAATCGGAGGTGCTTAAATATAGGAACACAAGTTAAAGTCGAACTTTCGCCCGATCAGATCTTAAAGACAAGAGGTCTTCAAGTTGGTGGACCCGCACAAAGATTTTTTACCGGAGAGTTCCGAAGAAAGATGGATCCATATGTTCCATTTTTAACCGGAGTATTAAAAGATACTGCAATAGAAAATGTGGACTCAATCCAGTTTGTAACTCCATATGCACAAAAGCAATATCACGAGAACAAAGGGAATGGACTTCGTGGCAAAGAATGGGATCAAAGATGTTGGGCAGACAATGGAGATCAGATTGTTCAGTCTGTTGCAGATTTTGTAGGAGGTAAAGCAGAATGAGTGTGATCGCAAGTGTGAGAGCATTTATCCAGGACTATCCAGGATTATCAGCATTCGATGATCTGGTGGGCGTGGAACATCTTCCGGAGGATACAAAAAGTTATGCGATTGAAGCATCTGTAACATCACAGCCAATCAAAAGGCGGTATATTAACGGTGACACAGAACGCCGTTTTAATTTTGTCCTGGCAAGCCGTGAGTACTTCGGGGCAGACGTTGCAGAGAATATTGACGTAGCAGAGTTTTACGAAGATTTCTCAGACTGGTTGGAACGATGCACAATCAATAACGAACTTCCGGAAATGGATAAAGGAAAAAGAGCAATTAAAATACAGGCACTGACAAATGGCTATGTGTTTAACGCAGATGCGACTAAAGCACAGTATCAGATTCAGTGCCAATTAATTTATTATCAGAAATTAGGAGGAATATAAAATGGCAGAAACAGCAAGCAAAACAGTAAAACAGCGTTATCAGGAAGCATCTTATTTAAAGGTGTCTGAAGCGTTTGAATTAATGGGAACTGGTTTTACAGAGTTGAACGAAGATCCAGGAGCACAGACAACGAGCAAAAAATATATCAATGATAAATCATCCACATCAAGCATTACAAGTTATGAAGGTGAGCACGGATTTACAGCCGATCAGATTCCAAGCGAAAAGGTCATTAAAGATCTGGTCAGTATTGGTAAAGAGAGAAAAACAGGAGCAGATGCAGAACGTGAATTTGTTCGCGTTGATCTGGATGAAAAAGTAGAAGGAGATACCACTGGGACAGTATTCAAAGCACGTATGTTTACCGTAGCTGCTGAAATTTCAAGTTTCTCTGATAATGACGGAGAATTACAGGTTGAGGGAACACTTCACGACAAAGGAGATCCTGTTATGGGTAAATTTGATACAAAGACAAAGACATTTACACCGGATTCAGCGACAGAGTAAACGAAAGCGAAGCGAAGATTGGAATTAGAATTAAGGAGTAAGATATATGTTTATTTGGAATGGAGAGAAGCTTGCATTTAATTTTCTGGATGCAGATATGATGAAGAAGTTTAATGATGCAAGCAAAGAGATGTGGAAGGAACTTGGAGAGTACGAAGAAAAGAATGTAAAAGATGGAATGATGGGTCCAGAAGGCGTTGCAAACGAGTCAGAAATCATGAGTAGGTTTTTTGATGCAGTATTTGGAGAAGGTTCTGCAGATAAAATCTTTACTGCTAAACATGATCTGACAGAAAGAACGAAAGCAGTTAAGAAGCTTTATTCTATCAGAGATTCACAGTTAGCAGATCATGAAAAGAGAGTCAATGAACTGTCTAAGTTGTTAGGAGCTGAATGATCAGAAGAGAACTCCCGGTGTCAGTAGATATCGGGAGTGAAACATATAAGATTGATGCTGATTTCAGAACAATCATGAATGTTGAAGGGATTATCTTTGGAAAAAAAGTTACAGATGATCAAAAGAAGTTTGCAGCAGAGATGATGAAAGAGATCGATATTGAAGAAAAAGATGCGATTCAAAATGCAAAATATTATGATGCGCTAAAGCTCTTTTACAAAGATAATGTTCCGGATGATCTGGAAGAAGCTATGGAAAAAATGCTGTGGTTTTATTCCTGTGGTAAGGAAGATAAACAATCAAAAACAAAAACAAAGAAAAAAGTGATCAGCTTTGAATATGATTTTGATTATATCAATGCAGGGTTTATGCAGGATTATAAGATTGATCTGTTTGAAGTTGATTTCTTGCATTGGTGGAAGTTCATGTCATTATTTAGTGCCCTGCATGATGATTGCAAAATCTGTGAGATCATTGGATATCGCGGGGCAGAGTTAAAGAATTTTGACAAAGAACAGAGAAAAAGGATAAGGGAGATGCAAAAAATCTATGCACTTCCGGATGAGATAAGCAAAGAAGAAAAGAAGAGGCAGGATGAGATAACACAGATACTGCTAAATGGCGGTGATCTGTCAGGAATATTGTGATAAGAGAAGCGAACAGGCGAGAGCTTGGATCTGCAGGTTGAGCACCCAGGACGTCAAATAGCTTAGAAACTTTAGAATTTTAGTTATTTGACGAGGTGAAGACATGGCAGATGGTACAGTTACAATAGAAACCAAACTGGATAATTCTGGTGCAGAAAAAGGATTAAACGATCTTAAGAAAGAAGTTGAGTCTTCTTCTAAGAGTACAGCACAGGAGATAGATAAAGCTTCTGATCAGGCACAAAAGAGTGTAGAAGAAGTTGCTAAGTCAGCAGAGAAAACCGGAAAACAAGTAGAAAAGAGTGCAAAGGATTCAGCATCGAAAGCAGGACAGGCAGCCAAACAAGGAGCTGATTCAGCAGCAAAAGGAACAGAATCCGCATCTACGAAGATGCAGCAGTCTCATAAAAAGGTAAAGGATACTGCAAAAGAAAGTGCAGATGGCGCAAAAAAGTCTTGGGAAGAATCTAATCAAAGTACAGTAGCAAGTACAGAGAGTGCAACATCAAAGATGGCCGGATTGATGAAAAAATCTGCAGCAGTAATTGGAGTTGCATCTGTGGCGGCCGCAAAAAAGACGATCGATGTAGGCAAGTCTTTTGAAGCAGGAATGAGCGAGGTCCAGGCGATCTCCGGAGCATCTGGAAAAGACCTGGAAAAGCTATCTGCAAAAGCAAAGCAGATGGGAGCTACAACGAAGTTCTCTGCTACAGAGTCAGCTACAGCACTAAAATATATGGCTATGGCAGGGTGGAAAACAAATCAGATGGTTTCTGGATTGTCCGGTGTCATGAACTTAGCTGCAGCATCTGGAGAAGACCTTGGAACAGTATCCGACATTGTAACGGACTCAATGACCGCTTTCGGATTGAAAGCAAAGGATTCTGGACATTTTGCAGATGTACTGGCTAAAGCATCGAGTAGTTCTAACACCAATGTTGCAATGATGGGAGAAACATTTAAGTATGTTGCCCCTCTGGCCGGATCTATGAAGTACAGTATCGAAGATACAGCTACAGCCGTTGGATTGATGGCAAATGCCGGAATCAAGGGATCACAGGCAGGTACAGAGTTAAGATCTATCCTGACACGACTTGTAAAACCGCCAAAAGATGCAGCGGCAGCATTGAGTGCTTTGGGTATCAGCACAACAAAAGCTGATGGATCCATGAAGCCAATGAGACAGACGATGGCGGAATTGAGAGAAAAGTTCTCTAGATTAACAGACAGCCAGAAATCCCAGTATGCTGCAGCTATTGCAGGACAGGAAGCAATGTCTGGTCTGTTAGCAATCGTAAATGCATCTGATTCCGATTTCAATAAACTGCAAAAGGCAATTGATAATTCTTCCGGTGCAGCCAAGAAACAGGCAGATGTCATGAACAATAATCTGCAGGGAGCATTGTATGATCTTGGATCGGCAGCAGAAGCGGTGGGGATTGGTATCTATGAAGATATTAAGACACCTTTAACAAAAGCCGTTGGTGTTGGGACAAAACAGTTAAGGATTTTATCTAACAAATTGAAAAAAGGTGGAATAAAAGAGATTGTTCCGAAGGAAGCTATAAATACGGTTGAAAATCTTGGAAAAGTGGCTATGGTAGCTGGCAAAGGTGGAGTAAAAGTATTGGCCACTTCTACAAAACTGCTTGGGGACAACATGGGTGTAGTTATTCCACTTGCAACATCATTCATGGGTGCCTGGGCCGGAGTTAAGGTTTTCAACACTGCATCTAAAGGAGTTACAGCATTAACTACAGCTTTTAGTGCCTTAAAAACAATGGAGCAGGCAAATGCAATCACCTTAGTGGCACAACAGGGTGGTTTGACCGCATTGCAGACAGTTGTTGGAATCTTTACAGGTAAGATTTCTCTTGCGACAGTAGCAACAGGAGCTTTTAATGCAGCATGTACAGCACTTGGCGGTCCAGTAGGTTTAGGAGTTGTTGCAGTAGGTGCTTTAGTAGCAGGAGTCGCAGCATACACACTGACACAGAAAAAAGCGGTTACAGAAGCAGATCGATACTATTCTTCGTGCACAAAACTCAAAAAGAAACAAGAAGAGATGGCAGCATCGATCAAGAGCTTACATAAAGAAAATCAGAAAAATGTAGATTCTGCACGTGCAAATGGTGTTCAGGCAGATCAGTTGTATCAAAAATTGACAAAACTGATGAATGTTGAGCATAAGAGCGCTGGGACAAAAGCACAGATTGTAAGTGTAGTTAAACAATTAAATGAATTATTACCAGGGCTGAATCTTGAGTATGACAAAGAAGCAGATAAGCTAAATAAGTCTACTTCTACGATCAAGAAAAACATCGCAGCATTGAAAGAACAGGCAATGGCCAAGGCTTATCAAAAAGGCATGGAAAGTGCAGCATCTAAAGTAGCCAAAGCCGATATTGAGAATGAAAAAGCTATCAAGAAAAAGACGGAAGCAACAAACAAATATAATGCCGCTGTTGAAAAAATGAATCAGGTTACCGCAAAGGTAAATCAGGGAAAGATAACAACAAGCAGTGATGAATATAAGAAAGCTTCTAATGATCTGACAAAATACTATGATGCAATGATGACAGCCAATAAGGCGGTTGAGCAAAGTGGTAAAAACTTAAATGCAGCACAAAAAGAACTGACTGCATACACAGACAAATATACAGCACAGGCAAATTATACAGAGTATCTGAAATCTTTAGATGATCTGGCCAAACAGGCAAAGATTAAAGCGAGTGTTATTCCAAAATCTGTTGGAGAGGGAATCAAACAGGGTGTTTATGCAAATCCAACATCTGGAAAAGAATTAAAGAGCTTGATCAAATTAGATGATCTAGTTAATTCCGATCAGTTGGCCAAGATGCAAGAACAAGGTATGAAGATACCACAGTATCTGTCAAAAGGGATTTCTGATGGATCTATATCATTTAAGAGTGCTGCAAAACAGATGCAGAATGCGATCAATTGGACCGATCTGATCCAAAAGGCAAAGGATGCAGGTGTTAAAGTTCCTGATAGCGTAGCGCAAGGAATTAGTTCCGGACAATATGCGGTCCCTACGTCTGTGCAGGCAGTAAAAAATCTTGTCACGTTCGAAGATCTGAAAGCTAAGGCACAGCAAGGTGGTATACAGGTACCGGACTATTTAGCAAATGCGATCACATCTGGTAGTGGAAAACCGAAAGAAGCAGCGGCCGCATTAAGTCGTATGATTTCTTTCCAGGAAGCAATAACAAAAGCAGGAATTGATGGATCTAAGATTCCAACAGAACTTGCAACGAAAGTTGCACAAGGAAAGACGCCGGTTCAAGATGCAATCAAAGAACTAACAAAGATAGACTTATCCGGAGATCAGAATGCATTTGGTCTTACAAAAGCTATTGATAGTACGGCACAAAAGACAAAAAGCCAGGCAACAAAGATAAAAAACAGTTTAAAAATCGGCAAGGTAGATAATTCAGCTGCAGCAAGCTCATTTGATGCTATTGCAACCAAAACAGGAAAAGCGGCTACTACAGTTAAGAAAAATAGTACAGCAATCAAAAAAGCAAGTAAGATTACTGCTACGAATAATTCAAGTGCCGGAGTTCAATCGTTTAATAGTTATTTATCTTCTTTTTCAAAGGGATCTGGTAAAGCAAAATCAGCCGCAGATAAAATCAGCAAAACAACCGCAACAGGGCTTGCTTCTGGTTCAGGAAAAGCAAAAACAGCCGGCGGAAAGATGACATCGGAATTTTCTAAAGGAATTGCATCGAAGTCTGGAACAGCAAAATCTGCCGGTTCAAAAGTATCTAAAGCAGGTTCTTCCGGAGCAAGTGCGCAGAAATCTTCTTTTGTATCCGTTGGTGGTAATTTATCTCTTGGATTAGCATCTGGCATCAGATCAAACTCTGATGCTGTATCAGCAGCCGCAAGAGAAGCAGTAAGAGCTGCAGTTGCAGCCGCAAAAGCAGAAGGTAAGATCCATTCCCCATCCCGCGTCATGGAGTCTGACGTAGGAAAATGGATGCCGTTAGGAATGGCAGCAGGTATCAGAAAGCATATAAAAGATGTGGAAGATGCTTCTGGAGAGATGGCTAACGCATCGGTAGAAGCTACAGCAACAGCTTTAGGAATCCATTCTCCATCTCGTGTATATAAAGATGCGATTGGCAAGAATATTCCAAAAGGTGTGGCAAAGGGTGTTAGAGAAGGGCAGACAGAACTCAATGCAGAAATGAAGTTATCTGTAAATGAAGCATTATCTGCAGCTAAGAGTGCGTCGAAAAAAGGAAATTATTCCGATATTGGGAACAACTTAGTATCTGGTATATCCGAAGCACTCAACACAGCCAAGTCAAGATCATCAGAAACTGTACAAGAGATTATTGATCAGCAAACAAGTAAAGTTTCTTCGAAGCACGATACAACAGAGAAAAATCTTCAAGATAAGATCAGTAAGACAAAAAATAAAAAGAAAAAAGCAAAACTAAAAAAACAGCTGAAAAAGTTAAAGAAGCAGAATGCTGCAGAAGAAAAGCAATTAAAAATTGCAGGAGAAAAAACGGCAGCAGCTTACAATGATGCTTTTGAGAAAGAAGCTGATCGATTAAACAAGATTGCACAGGAAAAGTTACAAGACTTATCTGATGAATATCAGGAAGCGTATAACAACATCAAGAGCAAGATGGACAGTTTAACTGATAAACAGCAATCTTGGGGAAATATCTATAACCTTGATCAGAATATCATGGACATTGAAAAGTATCAAAAGAACTTGAAGTTGCTAGAAAACAAGATTCCTGAGTCTATGATGGAAAAGATTCTCGGAATGGATATTGATGCAGGAAACGCTTATATGGCATGGTTCCAGCATATGTCAGAAACTGAACAGCAGGCTTACATTAATAAGTGGAATCAGCAGCAGAATATGTCCAAAACATTTTCTGAAAACTTCTTTGGAGATGATCTCGCAAAACTTCAGGCAAATTATGAATCTGAAATGAAAACAGTAACGGATGATCTGCAGAAAGAGATGAAACAGGCAGGAGTTAATATTGCCAAGGGATTAACTGCAGGTATGGAAAGCGAAACCAGAAACCTCAGCAAATCCATGAAGAAAATCTGTCAGAATATTATTAAGACAGCCAAAAAGACACTTAAGATTCATTCCCCATCTCGAGAATTTGCAAAGATTGGTTCTTATGATATTCAGGGAGCAATCAAAGGACATGAAAAAGAAGCGCCAAATCTGTATAAACAAATGGGAACGATTTCTCAGAACATGGCACAGAAATTTGCGAAAGCGAAGTTGAATGTTCAAGATATTCAGTCAAGGATGCAGGATGCGATCAACCTGCAGATGCAGACGATCACAACAAGGATGCAGCCAGTTGTGCAGGCAGATTCATCTGATGGAGCGCCATCAGTAGTTTATACTGGACCAGAACGAATTGAAGTTCCAGTGATCGTAGATGGACGAGAAATTACAAGAATGATTGCTCCGTATATGGATACAGAGCTGAATACGATTGCAACCAGAAAATCAAGAGGAGGTGTGTAAAATGGCAGGCGGAGCATTAGGAGTAATGATTGGAGAAAAACATACATTGAGAGATTGGAACCTTGGATGGACTGCGATCACTCTTGGTTTTCCAGAGCCAAAAACTTATGAACAGGATATTCCAGGGGCAGACGGAACACTGGATATCACAGAAGCAATTACTGGTGGAGATGTGAAGTATAAAAACCGAAACATCTCTTTAGAGTTTGAAACTCCGGACGAAGATTTCTTTCAGTGGGGAATGTGTATTTCTGAAATTGCAAATTATCTTGTGGGTAAGAGGGTGAAGATCATATTCGATACAGATCCTAGTTTTTATTATATTGGAAGACTCACAATTGATGTTGAAAAAACTGACAGAGTAAATGGAAAACTTGTGATTTCAGGAGATGTCGATCCGTATAAGTATGAAAGATATTCATCCCTTGAAGACTGGAAATGGGATACCTTTAATTTTGAAACAGATATTATAAGAGAATATAAGGATATTAAAGTCGATGGAGAGTATCAGTTATGTATTTCAGGAAGAAGAAAACGAGTCATTCCAGTGATTGAATGTAATACGGCAATGAAAGTCAGTTTCAATGATACGGAATATTCACTTCTCGCAGGTAGAAATAAAGTATTTAACATCTGGTTGACGGAAGGAGATAATATTTTAACGTTCAAAGGAACTGGCGTTATTTCAATCGATTATCGAGGAGGCAGTTTGTAAATGTATAGAATATTGTGTGATGGGAAAGTGCTGCATGATATTCGTGATCCGGATTATCAAGTGCTTTCACCGAAAATTTCATTGGAGTTAAACAAAACGGGGAATCTAGATTTTGGTATGCTTTCAACACATCCTCATGTAAATGGCATAAACAAATTAAAATCTAAGATCGAAGTGTATGAGGATGATGAATTATTGTTTTCTGGAAGAAGTCTGACAAATGAACAAGACTTCAAAAACACTGGCCAGATTTCCTGTGAAGGGGAGCTTGCTTTTTTGTTAGATTCAGTACAACGTGCACATGATTATGGTACCGAAACAACAGAAATAGGTCAGGCAGATACAAATGTCAAAATATTCAAAAGGCTAATTGAAGAACATAACGCGCAGGTAGAAGAAGAAAAGCGTTTTACAATTGGAGTAATTGATATAGATAGCGTAACCATTACAAAATTGTCTACGAACTATGAAAAGACATGGGATTTTCTTAGTTCTAATTTTTTAGGTAAATATGACGGCTATCTTCGAGTAAGGCATGAAAACGGAATCCGATATCTTGACTATGTAAAACAATATGGGAAAGTAAGTAATCAAGTGATCCGCTTTGGAGAGAATCTGCTTGATCTAAAGAAGTATTCGAAGGCAGAAGATATTAAAACAGCGATCATCCCGCTGGGAGCAGTTGTTGATAATAAAAATGTCGATATTAAAGCGGCAAATGGCCATGATGGGACAGATTATGTATATAACCAAGAAGCGGTAAATTTATATGGATGGATTTATGATAAGGTTGATTTTTCGGATATTTATGATCCAGACACATTATTAGAAGAAGCCAAGAAATATCTGCAAACGTGTATCAATCTGGCAATTACAATTGAACTTACTGCAGTGGATCTTCATATGATTGATGTAGATATAAATTCTATCAGGTTGGGAGATCTTGTTCCTTGTATTTCGACACAACACGGAATCATGAGTACGTTTGGAGATGTGAGTACGTATTATCTTGTAAGTAAATATGAACTAGATCTTGAGAATCCAACAAATAATAAAATAACTCTTGGAAGAACAATCAGTACATTGACAGACAAACAGGTAAACGATTCTGTAAATTTAAAGGCTCAGATAAGTGAAGTTAGAACAGAAATGTACAACCTTCCAGGATTAAGCCTGGAACCAATCACAAATGAAGTTTTAGAGGGAATCTTAAATTAAAGGAGAAAACAATGGCAGATAATAATTATCTTGATCAAAACGGAGTCTTATATCTCTGGCAGAAGATAGTAGCAAAGATAACGAATATGATCGCAAATAAAGTAGACAAAGTAGATGGCAAAGGATTATCTACAAATGATTATACAACAGCAGAAAAAACAAAGCTCGCAGGAATTGCAGAAGGAGCGAATAAATATACGCACCCTACGACAAGCGGAAACAAACATATTCCATCTGGTGGTAGTGCTGGACAGATCTTAAGATGGGATTCGGATGGTACTGCAGTATGGGGTGCAGATAATAATAATACCACGTATAGCGATATGAAAGGAGCAACCACATCCGCAGCAGGTACACACGGATTGGCACCAGCACCTGCAGCAGGTGCAGCTAATAGGTATTTAAGATCAGACGGAACATGGAGTGTTCCGCCTGATAACAATACGACATACAATGATGCGACGCAATCTTCACATGGGCTTATGACTGCGGCAGATAAAAAGAAGATCGATGAGTTACCAACAAATGCAACGCTATCAAGTACATATGCAAAGAAATCTGAAATCACAGGTGTTTATAAATACAAAGGATCCGTGGCAACAGAAGATAAATTACCAACATCTGGACAAACAACAGGAGATGTTTACGATATTGCAGCAGCATCATCTTATGGAGCTGCAGGGATGAATGTTGCATGGAATGGAAAAGCGTGGGATGCTCTAGGGGAAAAATTTCAGATTGCTGCAATTACAAATACATGGATGGACGCAAATCTTACATAAAGGACGGTGTTTAATGTGGCAAGTTATTTAGATGAAACAGGGCTTTTAAAGCTGTGGAATAAAATAAAAAACTATGTGAGTAATCACACAGGAAACAAAAACAATCCTCACGGAGTCACAAAGTCTCAAGTAGGATTAGGAAGTGTTGAAAATAAATCCAGTGCAACAATCAGAGGAGAAATAACGGCATCAAACGTAAACACAGCGTTAGGTTATACGGCTGCAAAACAGACAGACGCAAATAAGGCGATTACAGGAATTTCTGCGAGCGGAACAACTCTTGTATTGACACAATTAGATGGAACAACAAAATACGTAACGGCAGAGCTTGTAAAGGGACAGATGATCTATTGCTGCAGTAACAGTGAGGATCAGATTTATTGCTGTTAAATGAAAGGAGAAATAATAATGGCATACACAAAGAAAACATGGGTAAAAGGAAATACGCCTTTATCCGCAGAAAATTTTAATCATATGGAGCAGGGAATTGCAGATGCACACACAGATATTGCGCAGCTAAATTCTGATATAAGAAAAACAGAATTTGCACTATCTAATATAGATTCAAAATATAAATTTGTTGGAAATTGCTATAAGCAAAACAAAAGAGTATATATAAATGGTTATTTTCATTGCACTTCTCCTAATGTCGGAACAACCACTTGCTTTTTTGTTCCAGAAGGCTTTAGACCCAAAATAAAATGTGGATCAGCATGCTATACGGATGATGATGTCAATTTTAATAACATTGGAGCTGTCAAAGTTGATACCAACGGAGATATAACAATATATTTTCCTACAGTGTATTCAAATTGTGTATATGTATCTATGGTGTACGATATAAATTAATTTGATTTAAAGCATATAACTTCGCAAGGACATCCTTGATATGCAGAAGGAACTTCTATCAAATATAATTCTTTTCCATACAATGCCATACCTAATACATTGTATCGCCACTGATCATACTTTTTTACTCTTATAGCTATCGGAGCCATATTATTGGGCCAATTAGCGTGTATGATACCTTCTGAGCCATTGGGCGTGATCATATTGTCTAAAAACTGTATTATGCTTTTTGTATCAGAATTTAGCTGCGGAAGTCTACGAATCCTCCGCAGCGGAAAAGAGTATAATGCACACATAACACACAAAGGAGAATGTATTATGCGTGACAGAATTATAAGCAATGTTTTGATTAAAATGGGTAACAGAATCAAGAAAAAAGAATTACAATTTCTTGAGAACGTGCTAGTGGAAGAGCTTGGAAATGTGCAGATCAAAAGAGAATCGACAGACTTGATTAAATACAATGACAGCTTCGAAAAACTTAAGGACATGTTCTTGGCGACGCTGATCGTAGAAAATAAGTCAAATCGAACAATTAAGCAGTATAATCTGCACCTAACACAATTTGCAGATTACTTTGCCGGTAAAGAAGTAAAAGACATAGATGCAACAGATATTCGAAGTTTTTTGTATGCGTATAAACAAAGCAGAGGTATATCGAATTTATCTCTTAACAATAAGCGATCAGCGATATCTTCATTTTTCTCGTGGTTGGTTGATGAAGAATATATTGATAAAGACCCAACAAGAAAAATAAAGAAAATCAAAGTAACAAAGAAAAAGAAGAAGGCATTTACAGCAGACGAGATGGAACGTATGCGTATAGCTTGTACAGACATAAGAGACAGGGCTCTTATAGAAATGCTTGCATGCACAGGTTGTCGTGTGTCGGAGTTAAGTAATATAAGATTGAATGACGTAGATTTTCTGAGAAAGAAAGTACGAATTGTAGGAAAGGGAGATAAAGAGAGAACGGTATTTATTTCAGATACTGCTATGATTTATCTCAACAGATACTTAGAAACAAGGCAAGATAATAATATTGCTCTTTTTACATCTAAGCGATTTCCTTATGATCGATTACAAAAGGATGGCATTGAGCGAGTAGTAAGAGAACTTGGAAGAATGTGTAACGTATATGCCCATCCGCACAAATTTAGTGCTGCTGTGCGTTGTAGGAAGGAGAAATAATATATGATTGATATAACAAAAGTTTTAAACGATATATTGAAAGCTGTTCTGGGAAAGGATGTACGGCAGGCAATTCATGACGGTATTAAAAGAAGCAATGAGATTGCAAACGATTGTGATAAAAGACAGAGTGATCTCGAGAATCAATATGAGCAATTAGTTAAAAACTTTAGCTCTTCATCTCCATCAGATGTAGAAATTGTTGATGCGAGAACAGGACCAGATGGAACTGTATATGGAACTCTCAGAAAACGATTAGAAGATCCAAGATGTTCATAAAGGAGCTGAATATGGAAATCAGAGCAAGACCCACAGCGGTCTTATTTTTGTGCAACAATTGTAATCCAGAAAGGAGCAGATAATGAAAAAAGGGATTATCACAACACTGGTTGTAACAATCTGCATGATGTTAACAGCAACATATGCATTCGCAGCATCATCAAAAACAGAGAAGAAGGAGGTTAAAAAAGAAGTTACAACAACAGAAAAGCAGAAAGAAACAACTACAGCAGAAAAGCCTAAAACAGAAACCAAAGAATCAGAAGAACCTAATATAGAAGAAACAGAAATTTCAACGGAAGAAGAAAGTGATATCGAAAATGCAGAAGAGGTTTCGGACGATCAGGAAGAATCAGATGATTCAGAAGAAGAGATTGATGATGAAGAAATGGATCATTGTAATCACGAATGGGTTCAAACTGGTTATGCTGCTGATCCAGATTTTCAAACAGGTTATGCGATCGAGCAGGAGTGTAAAAAGTGTCATCTATGTAAAGGTATTGAAATTTCCCAAGAAGAATTTGAAGAAGCCACGAAAGAAGACCAAGAGTCTTATGCTGATGAAGGCTGTGAATATGAGGATAGTGAAGATGCAGAGGTAGTTGAATAAAAGAAAGGAAAGTGAGGGCATGAAGAAAATGACAAACAATGTAATTAATACATACAATGTAGTGACCGGGTCAATTGTTGCAGTATTGAGTTATATCTTAGGAGAACACTGGATTTTATTTGTTGCTTTTCTTGCGTTAAACATTGCAGATTGGTTAACAGGGTGGATGAAAGCAAGTATGGCAGGCAAAGAAAATTCTGGAGCAGGTTGGAAAGGTGTTTTAAAAAAATTGGGCTATTGGATTATGATCATGGTTGCATTTGGAGCATCTGCGGTATTTGTAGAAATCGGAAAGGTAATTGGAGTAGATCTTGGAGTTACGACATTGCTTGGATGGTTTGTATTGGCATCGTTACTGATCAATGAAATTAGATCTATTGTAGAGAATTTTGTAGAAGCAGGATTCAATGTACCAGCAGTCCTGGTAAAAGGATTAGAAGTAGCAGACAAAGTAGTAAACAAAGATCAGGAGGAAGAATAATGGTATATAATATTCATGGTGGTCATAATCCAAGTGGCAAGATCGCGTGTGGAGCAAGCGACTTATTAGACGAGAGCAGAGAAGACAGAAAAATCTGTAAAGAAGTCGTAAGGTTATTAAAGAAAAAAGGACATAAGGCATATAATTGTACAGTCAGCAACGGAACTAGTCAGACGGACGTTCTCAGAAAGATCTGTACTAAGTGCAACAAAAGACAAGCAGCATTAGATGTTTCGATTCATCTTAATTCTGGTCGAAACGATCACAAAGGAGACAAGAAAATTGCAGGTACAGAAATCTGGTGCACTCAGAGTGTAGGGATTAAGAAAACTGTTGGAAACAGAATCTTAGCAAACATGAAAAAGCTAGGATTTACAAACAGAGGAATTAAAACAACAGGAAATCTGTATTATCTTAATCATACGATCAATAAAGCAATCCTAATCGAGGTATGTTTCGTTGATGATCGAGATGATTACAATCTTTACAAAAAACTTGGATACAAGAAGATTGCAAAAGCGATCGCAGACGGAATCGCGGGATAATGATTTGACCAGGGAGAAATCCCTGGTCTTTTTTATTGCAAAAATAAACCAAAAAAGTTTAAAGAAACATTTGACAATAAGCCAAAAAAAAGTTTATTGTAAAGACGGTAAAAATATAGAATTATTCTGTTACTAATTTGTTACTAAATACAGTGATTTAGAGATAGTTTACATATATTAAAATATTCAACAAACCGCTTAAATGCGATGTTTTTGATATTTATTATTTATTTAAATTTATATGGATATAAAACTGCAACATATTTTGATGAAAAATTGTTTAATATAGGCGCACAGCTGGCAGATAATCATAGCGATCTATATGATTATTGTAAGAGCACAAATCAAAGTTCTTGTTATCAGTCAATGACTGGAAGAAAAGCCACATTTCTGGAATATTTTTACCCTAATCCATTGGAATTTGCGGAAAATGCTAGAAATTACGAGTGCCCAAAAGGAAATGCAATAAGCTTTATGTATTATCCAACAGGAGAAGAAAATGATGATTATTGGATTATGGAGGGGTTTGTAAATAAAGAATTATTGGCAGATTGGAAGTCTGTTGCATATACAGAAAGAGAAAAAGAGTTATTGGAAAATTCTAGAAAATATTATACAAACTCAGTAAACACAGTTAATTCTATGAAATCATATTATGAGATTAAACCTTCTTACGATTCAATTAAGAATATAGAAGGTGGAAAGTTAAGTAAAGAAGTTGCAAAAGGAGCAGTTGATTATTTAAATGCAATTCGTGTGGGAGCTGGACTAAATCCATTGGAATATTCAGAACAATTGTCTATGGATGCACAGTGCAAATCTACGTACACGGTATATTTAGCAAAAAATAATATAAAAAATTCATCACCTCATAATCCACCAAAGGTAGAAGGATTAAGCGATGAATATTATTCAAAATGTCAAAGTGGCAATGGAGAAAATTTATACTCATGTGGAATAATAAGTACGAGTATCATAGACAGTATTAGTAGTGCATTAGATGATAGTCAAGGGAAAGGACAATATTATAATAGAGGTCATAGATATAATCTGTTAAATCCTGAATGGAAATATATTGGAGTAGGAAATACGTTGCAACAAGCATGTCATAAATTGTCAGGAACGCAGAGTTCTAATGTAGATGTTGTTGCATGGCCACCAAATGGAATTGCTATTTCAGAAAGTGGATTTTCGCCATCAGGAATGTGGACATGTCAGTTTTATAATAAGTTAAAACCGACAGCTGATACTACAATAACGATTGAATGTCTCAATAGCAATAAGAAATGGAAGATTGATCCGAATAATCTTTTAGAAAATCAAAATTATGAAAGAAGTGGGGATCTTATTTCCTATAGCGATGATTCTATTGTTTTTAAAATAGGAGGAGTTTATCAAATAACATATGATCATCTTACAGATGCAAATGGGAATGAAACAAGTTATTCTTATAGAACAGTGTATGAAAAAGCTTATATTGGATCAGAAGAGGAGAAAGTACCACAATCTATAAAATTAGATAAAACATCAGAAAAAGTTTTGCTTGGTACAACGAGTAAGTTGATTGCCAAAGTAAGCCCGGATAATATAAAGAATAAAAGAATTTATTTTGCAAGTAATAACAAAGAAGTGGCTACTGTAAATGAATGTGGTGAGATTACAGCCCATTCGTTAGGAACAGCTGATATAACAGCTACAAGTGAAAATGGAAATATAACAGCTACATGCAAAATAATAGTAGTAAAAACTTTAGATCAGACAGATGATCAGCCAGAAAAGGAACCAACAAAGGAACCAGAAAAGGAACCAACTGGAGCAATAACAAATGGAAATGTTAATAATAGTAATAACAAGTCTGATTTATCACAAGGACATAAAACAAATAACAGCAAAAAAGAAAATATAACCATTAGTAAAGCAAAAATTAAAAGTGCGAAAAAGAAAAAATCCTCAAAGTCCTTAACAATAATATTATCAAAAGCAGTACCTAAGGTAACTGGTTATCAAATAAAAATATATTCATCCAAAAAGAAAGCTAAGAAGAATAAGGGTGCTATTTGGACAAAGGTTGTACAGACAAATTCCAAGAAAATAGTTATTAAAAATAAAAAATTAAAAAACAAAAAAACACTTTATATTCGGATACGTGCTTATAAGAGAATCAATAGAAAGAATAAATATAGTACGTGGTCAGAGATTAAGAAAGTAATTGTTAATTAGTAATGATTTCAGTGAATCATTACGAGTGTTGCTTCTTTCAAGCTAAAATAAAGACAGAAAATAATAACTCATGCGATGGAATATTTAATGTACACGGACATTCCGGTAATTAAGATTGCGATGAATAATGGATTTGCTTCAGTTGCAGCATTTAATAAAGTATTTAAAGAAACATATCAAGAAACACCATCTGCATATCGAAAGAAAAAGAAAGAAACAGTAGACAATCAGGAAAGTATGTTGGAGAATTATATATTGCAATAAGGATGAAAATGATAAAATCCCTCATGTATGATATTAATAAGAAGTTTTATATATCATACATGGGGGATTTTTAATGTGTATTGCTTTTAAGATAGTTTCTATGCTTTAAAATTTAGAAACAATTTTTGATGATATCTTCGTCAAGACCATTTTTACAAGTGATATTTCCTATCACAAAATATAAGATTCCACCAGCAAGAAGTCCCCATACAACAGCATTGATTCCAGCAATCTGGACGTTATAATAACAAAATACATAAGTGATCGCAGCACCGAGAGAACTAAAGACTGCTGCCTGTTTTGTTCCTTTCTTCCAGAATAATCCTCCGACCAAAGGCCAGAAAAAACTGCATTCCAGACCACCTAAGGCAAATAGATTCAGAAAGAAAATGATATCAGGTGGATTGATCGTAAGTAAGATAACGATCACACCAAATGCGAACGTAACGAGCGTGCTCATTTTCCCAACATTTTTGTTATAAGACTGAATTTTCACAGGATCATCTTTGACAACATAGTTACGCCATAGATCTTTCACGATCGCTGCAGAAGCAAGGATCAAAAGAGAATCAGCGGTAGACATAACAGCAGCCATAGGAGCAGCTAGGAAAGTTCCTGCAAGTCCGACTGGCATGATCTTCTGAACGATGTATGGGATAAAGTAATCAGACGTTGGAAGGTTCTTAGTATCTACCAGTGCACCGACCCATGTACCAGCCATATGCATACCAACGATGATAAAACTGCAGGTAACAGCACCGATCCACATCGCAGAATGAAGACTCTTTGTATTTTTAAATCCCATAGAACGAACGGCTGTCTGAGGAAGTCCAAGTGTACCAAATCCTACAAGAATCCAGAAACTAAGTAGCGTACCGGGACTGTATTTTGAAAATAGATCATCATATACTCCAGGCAGATTCTGTGCCAGTCCGGCATCAATACCAGCAAGTCCGCCGCCAGCTTTTAATACAAAGAATAAAAGTAAAAATGTACCGACACACATGATAATTCCCTGAATCGTATCTGTGATCGCAACAGCGCTGAAACCACCAAAAGATGTATAAATGATAACAACTGCTCCAAAGATCAATAAAGAAACAACATGATCAAGTCCAGTGATAGAAGAGATCAAAGTTGCTCCGCCAGTAAATTGTCCGATCATCTGTGCCATGAAGAAGGCAACCATAAGTAAGCTGGTTACAATAACTAAAACATCACTTTTATAACGAGCCTTTAAATAACCTACAACAGTAACGGCACCAGTTCTTCTGGAAACTAAAGCAAGTTTGTTACCAAGGACACCTAGTACCAGAAATGTGATCGGAACTTGAACTGTAGCGATCCATGCTTGTGCATATCCATAAGTAAGACCAGCAGCTCCTGGACCAGAAATAAAGGAACTTACAGAAGTATAAGTTGCCATGGTTGTCATTGCCAGAAGAAGTCCGTTCATATTTCTTCCACCGATGAAGAATTTTTTCTCGGAGGATGTATGCTGTTTTTTATTCTGACGGTTACTGAAAATGATACCGATCGCAGCATTTAAGGCGAGGTAAACAATAAAAATTGCAAGAATGATTTTCTGATTTGCTGACATTTATTCTTCTCCCTCCTCTTCATCGTCATATTCAAAATTAATAAATACATGTTTTAATAGGTACCAGACACCGATCAAAGAAAGTATGATCGTTCCGAATGTTGACACACTAAACCATGCGGGCATACCTAGAAAATAAAGACCAGTACCATTTAACAAAAACGCACTGGCAATATGCCAAGCACAGCAGATCAATACAACAATCAATGTTCCACGGATTTCACGCATACACTGTTCATGTTTCTCCTGTCTTGTTAATTTTTTCATATTATAGGATCTCCTTTAATAAAAGGTCAGATTCGCAAAGGATATCTGCCAAAAGTATTATCTTACAAATATGGAAGAAAATCAATTATTCTTAACATTTTAAAGAGATAAGATCAAAAAGAATGTTATAAAATAGTTTGAATAACATATTCATCTTTGGTATAATAAATCATATCAGTATGCAGAAATACAGGAGGCTTTTACTATGGAGAATAAAAGTAGTTACCAGATAAACGAGCAGGGAGTGCTCGGGGAAGTGAAAATTGCAGATGATGTGATCTCAGTGATCGCAGGAATTGCAGCAACTGAAGTGACAGGAGTTGCCAGAATGTGTGGGAATATCACGAATGAACTGGTAAGTAAACTTGGAGTGAATAATCTGTCCAAGGGAGTCAAAGTTGTCGTAGAGAATCATCATGTAAGAGTCAATCTTGCATTAGAACTTGACTATGGAGTTAGTATTCCAGAGATTTCTAAGAAAGTTCAAGATCGTGTGAAAGCAGCAATCGAGAACATGACAGGATTAAAGGTCAGAGAAGTTAACGTCCGTGTCACAGGCGTTGCAGCAGAAGAAGAGTAAGAAAGAATATAAAGCAAAGTCAGACGGGACTGATCGCAGTTCCGTCTTTGTATCGCAGAAAGGAACCCTAATGAAAAGAAGTGAGGTAAGAGAACATATTTTCAGAATTTTATTTTGTGTAGAATTTTGTGAGAAAGAAGAATTTGAAGATCAGGTTGAATTATATTTTCATGGGCATGAAAATATCAATGAGAAGACACAGAAAGAAATTACAGAGAAAACAGAGAATCTGATCGAACATTTAGATGAAATCGATGAACAGATTTCTGCACATACGAATGCATGGAATTTAGAGAGACTTGGAAAAGCTGAATTATCTATTTTAAGACTTGCAACCTATGAAATCTTATTAGATGAACAGGTGCCAAGAAAAGTAGCAATTAATGAGGCAGTAGAACTTGCAAAGAAATACTGCAATGAAAAGGCAGCACCATTTATCAATGGTGTCTTAAGTAAGATTGGACAGGATATGGATGAAGAGTAAAGTTTTTTCTGTAACACAGATTAATACTTATATCAAACGAATGTTTCAAAGTGATTATGCCTTAAGGAGGATTTCAATCAAGGGACAGGTGTCAAACTGTAAGTATCATTCTTCTGGGCATATTTATTTTTCATTGAAAGATGAAGAAAGCCAGATTTCTTGTGTGATGTTTGCGAGTGCAAGATATAATGGATTGCAGTTTGAATTAGAAGATGGACAGGAAGTCATTGTGGATGGAAATGTCAGTGTCTATGAGCGTGGCGGAAGTTATCAGCTATATGCACAGGAGATTCGTTTAAATGGAATCGGAGAATTATATGTTGCATATGAGATGTTAAAACAGAAGCTTTATGAAGAAGGATTGTTTGACCACGAGATCAAGAAGCCGATTCCAAAGAATCCAAAGAAGATCGGTGTGGTAACGGCAAGAACAGGAGCAGCAATTCATGATATCATTAGTACAGCAAAGCGTAGGAATCCGTATGTACAGTTAGTATTATATCCTGCTAAAGTACAGGGAGAAGGTGCATCTGATACGATCGTATCTGGAATTCGCACTCTGGACCAGTATGGAGTTGATACCATTATCATCGGAAGAGGTGGAGGTTCGATCGAGGACTTGTGGGCATTTAATGAAGAGAATGTCGCAAGAGCGATCTACGAAGCAAAGACACCGATCATTTCTGGAACAGGGCATGAGGTGGATACTACCATTGCGGATTATGCGGCAGATCTTCGCGCGGCAACACCGACAGCAGCCTGTGAACTTGCAGTTCCAGATATCACAGAAGTGATGGAAGGAATCGCAAACAGAGAATATACAATGGCTGCGTTGTTAAAACAGATCATCCGGCGTTATCAGATGAAATTGCAGAAGTATCAGATCACCATTGCAAATTACGATCCACGATTTCAACTTCAGGAACAGAAGATGCGTTTGTCAGAATTAGAAGAACAGATTCAGCAAGTGATGAAGAATAAGATGACAGGGTATAAGCACAAACTGGAATTGTACGCAAAAGAACTTCATGGGTTATCACCAACAGCGAAATTGATCAATGGATTTGGATATTTAGAAGATCAGAATGGTGAGCCAGTTACAAGCGTTCACAAAGTGAAAGAGGGAGATCAGATTTCCTTAACGATTTCAGATGGAACGATCCTTGCAATGGCAAAACAGATCAGAACAATGGATGAAAAAGGGAAGTAAGAAAGAGGAAGTTTATTATGGCAAAGAAGAAATTTGATATTGATCAGGGTTTTCATCAGTTAGATGAAATTCTTACAAAGCTTTCCAGTGAAGAAATCAAACTTCCAGAGGTTGTCAAACTATATACTGAAGGAGTAAATCTTGTGAAACAGTGTAAGGATTCTCTGGATAAAGTAGAAAAAGAATTGATCGTATTAGAAGAGAATGGGGAAGAACATGAACTTTAAGGATGAGATGAAACAAAAGGTTGCACAGATCGAAATTATTTTAGATGAATATCTGCCAGCACAGGAAGGGTTACAAAAAACAGTTTTAACTGCAATGAACACAACCGTTAAGGCGGGAGGAAAGCGTCTTCGTCCAATGCTGATCAACGAGACATATCAGATGTTTGGCGGAAAGGGAGATATTGTAAAGCCATTTATGGCAGCGATTGAAATGATCCATACGTATTCTCTGATTCATGATGATCTTCCAGCACTTGACAATGATGATTACAGAAGAGGTCAGAAAACATGTCATATCGTTTATGGAGAAGATATGGCGATCCTTGCAGGAGATGCACTTCTTAATTATGCGTATGAAGTTGCAACGAAAGCATTTGATCTTGCGGAGAAAGACCAGATCATGAATGTAGTTGAAGCGATCAAGATTCTCGCCAGCAAACCTGGAATCTATGGAATGATCGGTGGGCAGGTTGCAGATGTTGAACTGGAAGGTACACCGCTTAGTATGGAGCAGATTTTATTTATTCATAAGAATAAGACGTCTGCATTGATCGAAGCATGTATGATGATCGGAGCAGTTCTTGCAGGAGCATCCAAAGAAGATGTTCTGAAGATGGAAGAATGTGGAGAATATATCGGACTTGCGTTTCAGATTCAAGACGATATTCTGGATCTTACAGGAGATGAAGAAGAGATCGGGAAACCGGTTGGAAGTGATGAAAAGAATCACAAAACAACTTATGTGACATTAAAAGGATTAGAACGTTCACAAAGAGATGTAGAAGATATTTCAAAGAAAGCAATTGATATTTTAGAAAAATATGATAAGGGAGATTGTTATCTTACAAATCTTACAAGATTTTTGATCCATCGAACACACTAAGGCAGAGAGGAAGAGGGAGCATTATGCTAGAGTATATTAATGATCCGAATGATATTAAACAGATTCAGCCAGAGGACTATAAACTTCTGGCGAAAGATATACGTCGTTTTCTATTAAGAAATGTCAGTCGCACAGGGGGGCATCTGGCATCGAATCTTGGAATTGTAGAACTAACGATGGCGCTGCATCTTGTTTTGGATTTTCCAAAAGACCAGCTGATCTTTGATGTAGGACATCAGTCTTATGTGCACAAGATCTTAACAGGAAGAAAGAATGGATTTGAAAATCTGAGGCAATTTCATGGGATGAGTGGATTCCCGAAGAGAAAAGAAAGCGATTGTGATGCGTTTCACAGTGGACACAGCTCCATGTCGTTATCAGCAGCGCTTGGGATGGTTACAGCAAGAGATATCAATCATACGGATGAGACGATTGTTGCGGTAATCGGAGATGGTGCGTTGTCTGGCGGAATGGCATATGAAGCATTAAATAATATGGCAAGACTACGCAAGGAGAAGAAGAATCTGATCATTATCCTGAACGATAACAAGATGTCTATTGCGGAGAATGTCGGTGGAATGTCTGCGTATTTGAATAAAGTACGAACAAGAAAAGAATATGTGGAATTTAAAGGAAATGTGGAACAATCCTTATTAAGAATTCCGGGAATCGGGAAGGAATTAACAACAATTCTTAAGAAATCAAAAGATTCGATCAAACAATTATTTGTTCCGGGAATGTATTTTGAAGATATGGGGATCACGTATATTGGACCTATTGACGGGCATAATGTTCCCTTGATGGTAGACACGTTAAATAGAGCGAAACAATTAGATGAGCCGATCATTATTCACGTGGTAACGAAGAAAGGAAAAGGATATCGTCCTGCGGAGCAGAATCCAGCCAAATTTCACGGAATCAGTCCATTTTCCTTAAAGACAGGGGAAGTTTTAAAGAAATCGGACAATCCATCGAACACAACGGTATTTTCAGATACACTGATCAAAGAGGCGAAGAAAGATAAGAAGATTGTTGCGGTAACTGCCGCAATGCCGGATGGAACAGGTCTTGGAAAGTTTAAAAATCATTTTCCAGATCGTTTCTTTGATGTAGGGATTGCCGAACAACATGCAGTTACATTTTGTGCCGGAATGGCATCAAGAGGTCTAAAGCCTGTATTTGCAGTGTATTCAACATTTCTACAAAGAGGTTTTGATCAGATCTTACATGATGTGGCAATTGGGAATTATTCAGTTATATTTGGATTGGACCGCTCAGGACTTGTTGGAGCGGATGGAGAAACTCATCAAGGTATTTTTGATATTCCGTATTTATCTATCATCCCAAATATGACGGTGATGGCTCCGATCAACGGAAGGGAATTATCTGAGATGCTAAAACATACGCTCCACCATGCAAAAGGACCGACCGCGATCAAATATTCCAGAGGAGAAGCAAGCTCTTTGTATGAAGATCAATTTGAAGAGTTACACTATGGAAAAGGCCAGATACTTAAAGAAGGAAAGGAAGCTGTGATCATTGCAGTTGGAAATATCTTTGAAGAGGCAGATAAGGCGGAAAAGATTCTTAAAGAAGAAGGATATGAGATTGGTTTAGTTAATCCAAGATATATCAAACCATTTGATCAGGAGTTGATCATGAAACTGTCTCAGACCTATGATAAGATCATGATCGCAGAAGAAGGTGTATTAAACGGCGGATTTGGAATGATGGTGAATGAATTTCTGAGTGAGCATGATTACAAAGGTGAAGTCAGATGCCTTGGAATAGATGACCAGTTTGTGGAACATGGTTCTGTAAGTGAGTTAAGAAGAATGTTGAAGATTGATGGAGAAAGTATTGCAGACTCCATCAGACAATGGATGAAGGAATAGAAAAATGAAGAAAGAACGTTTAGATGTACTGCTTGTCAAGAAAGGGCTTGCGTCTTCCAGAGAAAAAGCAAAAGCGATCATTATGTCAGGAATCGTTTTTGTAGATGGACAGAGAGAGGATAAAGCAGGATCAACTTTTGATGAAAAGCAGGAGATCATTGTAAAGGGAAAAACTTTAAAATATGTCAGTCGAGGTGGATTAAAGCTTGAGAAGGCTATGAAGAACTTTGATATTGTATTAAAAGACAAAGTCTGCATGGATGTTGGAGCATCTACAGGTGGATTTACAGACTGTATGTTGCAAAATGGTGCAGTGAAAGTATATTCAGTTGATGTCGGGCATGGACAGTTGGACTGGAAACTAAGAAACGATGAGAGAGTTGTTTGTATGGAACGTACGAATATGCGTTATATGACGGAAGACGATATCGATGAAAAGGCGTCGTTTGTATCTATTGATGTTTCTTTTATTTCACTGACCAAGATTCTTCCAGCGGTATATCGAATTTTGAATACGGGAGGAGAAGTTGTTGCACTGATCAAACCGCAGTTTGAAGCAGGAAGAGAAAAAGTTGGAAAGAAAGGTGTTGTACGAGATCCAAAAGTTCATGAAGAAGTCATTGAGAAGATCTGTGATTTCGCATCTACGAACGGGTTTGAATTATTACACCTTGATTATTCTCCGATCAAAGGTCCAGAGGGAAATATCGAGTATTTATTACATATGAGAAAAACAGAGACAATGGAGAATGGACATACAATGACAGATCAGATCAAGGAAGTGGTGGATGCATCACATGCGGATCTGGCAAAGAATAAGGAATAACATGAAGAATTTTTTGATTTTAACGAACGAGAAAAAAGATCCAGGACTGCGTATTTCCAAAAAGATCCAGGATTATATTGAAAAACAAGGTGGAATCAGCCAGAGAATGTGTGATTTTACAAGACATGTTCAAAAAGATATGAACTGCATCACAAAAGACACAGAGTGTGTGATCGTTTTAGGTGGAGATGGGACGATGCTTCATGCGGCAAGATTGATCGTAGATCATGATATTCCGATGGTTGGAGTAAATCTCGGTACCTTAGGATTCTTAACAGAGATTGAGTTATCTAAACTTTATGACGGATTGGACGGATTGTTAAATGATACTTTCCAGATCGAGGAGAGAATGATGTTAGATGGGCGCGTGATCCATGCGGATCATGAGACAGATCATCTTCCAGCACTCAATGACGTCGTGATCGCAAGAAGTGGTTTTTCAAGAATCATCTCGTTTCGTATTATGGTCAATGGCAAATTGTTAGATGTATATGAAGCAGATGGGATTATTGTTTCGACGCCGACAGGATCTACAGGATATAATTTATCAGCAGGCGGGCCGGTAGTGAATCCAAAAGCAAATGTTATTTTGATCACTCCGATCTGTCCACATTCGCTGCAGTCAAACAGTCTTGTTCTTTCTCCAGAAGATGAGATTGATATTTATATTGAGAACGTGAGAGAATCTCAGTTAGAGGAAGCCTACGTTACCTTTGATGGTCAGGTTGCGAGAAAACTTCAGCCAGGAGATGTTCTTCAGGTGCGTAAATCAAAGAAGATCGCAAGGATCATTAAAGTGAAAGGAGACAGCTTTTACAGAATCCTTCGAATCAAAGTTGGAGGTCAGAATGAAGAAAAATAGGCAGGAAGCGATCATTGAATTGATCCAGCAATATCCAATTGAGACACAGGAAGAGTTGTTGTCAAGATTAAATCAGATTGGCTTTAAGACAACGCAGGCAACGATTTCAAGAGATATCAGAGAACTGGCATTGATCAAGAAACCGGATGCAGATGGGAAGCAGATTTATTGTCTGATCGATCAGGAAGATGAGACTTCAAGAAAGTATCAGAGGATATTAGCAGAAGCAATCATTTCCATGGAACTAGCAGAGAATATGCTGGTTGTAAAAACCGTATCGGGAATGGCAATGGCGTCTGCTGCTGCACTTGATTCTTTAAACATCATTGGAATGGTTGGTACGATCGCGGGAGATGATACGATCATGTGTGTTATGAAAGATAAGAATATTGGAAGAACTGCAATTGCTGAGATCGATCATATGATCAAAAAATTAAAAGAATAAATATACAGAGAGGAAATCTATGCTTCAGAATTTACATGTAAAGAATCTTGCGTTGATCGATGAAGTGGAAATTACATTTGATGAACATTTGAATATACTGACTGGAGAAACCGGTGCAGGAAAATCTGTCTTGATAGGTTCTATAGAAAGTGCACTTGGGAAAAAAATATCAAAAGATATGATCCGACCGGGAGCAAAAGAAGCAGTCATTGAACTGCTTTTTTGGATTGAAGATCAAAAGCTGATCAAAGAAATCGAAGCTCTGGATCTGGAAGTAGAAGACGGTCAGATCTTCATCAAACGTGTGATCAACGAGAAGAGAAGTATTAATAAGATTAATGATAGTACGGTGACACTCAATACGTTAAGAGAAGTTTCCAGACGTTTATTTGATCTGCATGGTCAGCAAGAACATCAAGTACTGTTAAAAGAGAAAAATCATTTAAGTATGATGGATCATTTTTTACCTGAAAACGCAAGATATTCCTTAGAACAGTGCAAAAATCTTGCAGGAGAATATCACGAGATTTCAACAAAGATAAAAGAAATATCAATAGATGACCAGCAAAGATTAAGAGAGATGGACTTCTTAAAACATGAGATTTCAGAGATTGAGAATGCCAATCTTGTCAAAGGAGAAGATGAGGAATTAGAAACGGTATATCAAAAGATCGTCCATAGCCGAGATATCATTATTTCTTGTCAGGCAGCACGTATGCTGACGGGATATGAGGAAGAAACATCGATTGGCAATCAGTTAAGTGAAAGCATAAGAAGAATGCAGGAGATCAGTCATTTAGATCCTCAGATCTCAGAATTTTATGAACAACTGTTGTCAGTGGAAGATCTGTTAAATGGTTTTCATCAGGAATTGACGACATATATGGAGAATATGGAATTTGATGAGCAGACGTATCAGGAAGTTGAAGAACGTCTGAATGTCATTAATTCCTTAAAAGACAAATATGGTCCATCGATTGAAGATGTTACAGCATATGGACAAAAGGCAGAAAAACGATATAATATGTTGTGTGATGCAGAACATGAGATTGAAATATTAAAGAATGAACAGGAACGCATCAGGGAACGATATCTTAAGGAAGCAAAGAATCTGTCAGAACAAAGATGTAAGGTAGCAAAGACACTTGGAAGCAATATCACAAAAGCATTAGAAGATCTGAACTTTTTAGATGTCAGATTTGAAATCGAAGTTACGAAAAAAGACCAGATTTCAGCAGATGGAATGGATCAGATCCGTTTTATGATATCGACCAACCCAGGTCTTCCAATGCGCCCGGTACAAGAAGTAGCATCTGGTGGTGAATTATCAAGAATCATGCTTGCACTCAAATCAGTAGGAGCACAGGCAGATGGAGTAGATACGTTGATCTTTGACGAAATTGATACTGGGATCAGTGGGGAAACTGCCAATCGTGTAGCTAAAAAGATGGCAGTGATCTCAAAGGATCATCAGGTGATCGCGATCACACATCTTCCACAGATCGCAGCGATGGCAGATAGTCACTACTTCATTAGAAAACAAACCGATCAGAAGAATACGCAGACAATGATCCGAAAATTAAATGAATCAGAATCGTTAAAAGAGATTTCAAGAATGATCAGTGGGGATCAATGGAGTGAAACGTCTATGGAACATGCAAAAGAAATGAAATCTTTGGCAGATGAAACAAAATTATACTGAGTATGTAAGCGGTGATCTTCATATAATAAAAAGGATATATCAATGACGATATGTCCTTTTTTAGGAGGAAAAATATGAAAAAATACACTTACCGCAAATTTTTAATTCTACTTTTTATGATCAATTTAATCGCAATAACTGCAGTTTATATAAAATACTGCAATGCAAGACTTCCAGATACGATTCATATCAACAAGGGCGAAACAGTCTCTCTTTGTTATGACGTACCAGTCAGTGCAACGATTGATCATCAAACGATACGATTAAATCAGCCCATTGTATTCAAACAATGTCACATGGGTCAGTATGAAATGAAAACCAATTTATTTGGCGCGATTCCATTAAAGAAGATTAAAGTGAAGGTCGTAGATGACCAAAAGATCACGCCAAGCGGTGAAGTGATCGGTGTCTATGTAGAAACAGATGGATTGTTTGTGCTTGATACGGATCAGTTTACCGGAGAAAACAGCATGGAATATGCACCGAGTAAAAATAAATTATATCGTGGAGATTATATCAAAAAGATTGATGGAAAAGATATTGTATCAAAAAAACAATTCATCGAAAAAATCAATCAAGGTCAAGGAGAATCTGTGATATTAACAGTCCAAAGAAAGGCAAAGATGATGCAGATCAAGATCAAGCCAGAACGTTCAAAGACGGATCACATGTATAAAATTGGAACATGGATCAGGGATAACACGCAAGGAATCGGTACGATGACTTATGTAAAAGGTACGTCATTTGGAGGGTTGGGACACGGTATTTATGATATGGATACAGGCACACTTTTAAAGATCAAAGGTGGTCTTTTGCTGGATCCACAGATTTATTCCATTAAAAAAGGAAAATCAGGAACGCCGGGAGAGATTGTTGGAAGTATTGAATACAAGGAAGAGAATATTTTAGGTTCCATCAAAAAAAATACGGAAAAAGGAATTTATGGAACAATACCAAAGAAACAACAAAAAGCATACAAGATAGGATATCGTCAAGATATCAAACCAGGGAAAGCTTATATTCTCTCCAATGTAAGCGGTACTATGAAACAATATGAGATCCAGATTAATAAGATCGTGCCATCCGACAAGGATGTGTTAAAAAGTATGGAGATTGAAGTGACAGACAAAGAATTATTAAAACTTACCAACGGGATCATACAGGGAATGAGTGGCAGTCCAATCTTGCAGAATGGGAAACTTATTGGTGCTGTTACACATGTTTTTGTAAATGACCCGATGAAAGGGTATGCTATTCTTATGGAAACAATGCTCTATGAGATGGAAAATTAGAGCAAAGGGAAATGGAAGCTGTTTTTAAAATATAAGTTTGCTACAATAGAAAAAAGGGAGGGTAAGAGACATGAAGATTTTGCATCTTGGAGATCTGCATCTCGGAAAGAGAGTGAACGAGATATCCATGATTGAAGATCAGAAATTTATATTGGATCAGATCGTTACATTAGTAAAAGAAGAAAAGATAGATGTTATTTTATTATGTGGGGATATCTATGATAAGGCAATACCGACGATCGAGGCGATTCATCTGCTGGATGAATTTTTAGAAGAACTGAGTGATCTCAAAGTAAAAGTATTGATGATCAGTGGAAATCATGATTCTTCGGAAAGATTGTCATTTGGAAGAAACTTATTTAAACGATCTAATTTATATATTGCATCACAATTTAATCAGGAAATTGAAAAGATTACGATCAAGGAAGATGGATACAAGATTAATTTTTATATGCTTCCATTTGTAAAGCCAGCGTATATCAATCATGTATTAAAAATTCAGACAGAAACCTATGAAGAATGCTTCAAGCATCTAATGGAACAAGTGAAGATCAACGAAGATGAGACGAATATCCTGCTGGCGCATCAGTTTGTAACGGTTGGAAAGAATTCTCCAGAATTGTCAGATTCAGAAACAAGCAGCCTTGGAGGGATTGATAATATTGATTACCGTCTATTTGATGCATTTGACTATGTAGCACTTGGACATATCCACAAGCCGCAGGCAATGGGACGTGAAATGGTAAGGTATGCTGGATCGATCTTAAAATATTCTTTTTCAGAAATTCACAAAGACAAACAGGCAACGATTCTTACGATTAGTAAAAACAAGCAGATTTCCCTATCCCATCATTTGCTAAAACCATTACGTGATATGAGAGAAATGGAATGTTCGTTAGAATCATTGTTAAAAAGAAAATGTGAAATTGGAAATGAAGAAGATTATATGCATGTCATTCTGACGGATGAGGAGCAGATTTTAGATGCAATCGGGAAAGTACGTACGGTTTATCCGAATGTTATGCAGATCAGCTTTAAAAACCGTCGTCATATGATGCAATATGAAACCATTCAGATGAAAGAAAACCAGATCGCAGATCAAAATCCAATGGAATTATTTGAACAGTTTTATAAAATGCAAAATCATATTGATCTGGATGAAAAAAGAGCACAGATGGCAATATCCATTTTTGAGGAGGTGATTCGTTGAGACCGCAAAAATTAATATTATCTGCATTTGGACCATTTGCAGAGGAAACAGTGATTGATTTTACCAGATTTAAAGATGGGATTTTTTTGATCTCAGGAGAAACAGGTGCAGGGAAAACGACTATTTTTGATGGAATCTGTTTTGCTTTATACGGTGAGCCAAGTGGTTCTTATCGAAAACAGGATATGCTAAGAAGTGATTTTGCCAAAGATGAGACAGAGACGAAAGTGGTATTCTTATTTTCGCATCGCAAAAAGCAGTACAAGATTGAAAGAAATCCATCCTATATGCGAAAGAGCAAACGAGGAGACAAAATGACACGACAGTCTCCGTATGCAGTATTATATCAAGAAGATGAGATTGTAACAACAGGAAGTCAGCAAGTGACCGCGCAGATGGAAGAAATTCTTGGAATGGACCGTATGCAGTATCAGCAGATTTCAATGATCGCACAAGGAGAATTTTTAAAACTTCTTTACGCGAAAGGAAAAGAACGGAGTGAAATCTTTCGTAAGATTTTTGGAACATGGTATCTGTATGAATTTCAGGAAAAGATCAAACGTAGACATCTTTCTTGTAAATACGAATATGAGAATCTTGGGAATACCTTGTTAGAGCAGGAAGATAACATTTTTGTATCAAAAGATGCAGAAGAATATGAAGAATATACACGGTATTTAAAACAAAAACATCAAATTGTAGAATTTATGGATGTAGTAAAAAGATATCAGTATCGAAAACAACAAGAATATGAGAATTTCCAGAAACAAAAAGAAACACAAGAAGAACTATATCAGAAGCAACGGATTGTTTTTTCACAGATAACGGAGAAGAGACAGAAGATCAAAGATATAAAAGAAGAAATTAAAGAACTTATAGTACAAGAAAAAGAAAATAAAGCAGAACAGCGAGCGATCAAAAAAGAATATGATCAGATCCAAAAGGAACTGCCGAAACTACATAAAAAGGAATTAAGGTTTCAAGAACTCCAAAAACAGATAAAACAATATAAAGAGCTGGAAGCATTAGAGAAAAAAAAGGAATCTTTAAAGAATGCGAAAGAACGTATGATCAGACAGCAGGAAGAAACGGAGAAAAAAAAAGAGAACGAAAGACAAAGAGAATTAAAACTACTAGAATTTCTTAGACAGGCAGATGAGATTGAAACACAATACGATCATTTGCAAAAAGAAGAATTGAAACTTCATGTTCAGACAGAAAAAAATCATGAATTGTGTAAGGAGAAAGAAGCTTATTTTGAGAAACTTCGGATTTATGAAGAGGCTGGAGAAGTCTATGATAAGATCAGAATGCAAAGAAAAGAATACAGAGATCGATTGTCAGACTGGCAGGATCGATATGACTGTAATCAAGCAGGACTTCTGGCAAGAAATCTGATAGACGGTCATCCATGTCCGGTTTGTGGATCATTACATCATCCAAAAACAGCAGATTTTAAAGAAAGTGATATTACGCAGGAGATGCTTCGTGCACTTCGTGAAGAAACGGAATTGATCGATCGGCAATATAATACTGCATTTGCGAAAGTAAAACAGAGTAAAGGTATTGTTGAGATATGTAAAGAACAGCTTTGCAAAAAAAGTGGGAAAAGATCAGAAGAGTTTGAAAAGCTTGACGAGATCTATGAAATCTCTTTACGACAATATAAAAAAGTAAAAAAAGAATTTGAAAGAATCAAAAAACAGAAAGAAAAGATAGCAGAACAAAGAGTAAAAGTTGAAAAATCCAAAGAAAAACAATTGAACTATGTGGAAAAACTGCAGGAAATTGCCGGAAAATCACATGAAAAAGATAGTTTATATAAGCAGACAGAGGCCAGAATAGAAGAAATCTGTAAGAATCTTGAATATAAAACATATAAAGATGCCAGTGAAGAACAGCAGCGATTATCTGATGAGATCGATCAGATGAAATTTAATAAAGAAGAAATAGAAAAGAAAAAAGAAAGTGTTGAAATACAGGGAGTTCATATCAAAGCGGCCATTGAAGAAAAAGAAAATACACTTTCGAGTGTTACAAAACAGTTGGAAGAACACAAAGAGATGAATGAAGAAATTTCAGATTTTAGAAAATTTGAAACAAAACTTCATCAGATGAAAAAAGAAATACAAAAACAAAATCAGAATCTGGAACAATTAAATCAACATATCTCTGTAAACGAACAATCGATAAGATTTATGGACAAGAAGATGGAAGAGTATAAAGAAACAGAAATGAACTATACACTGTTAAAAGATCTGTCAGATACAGCAAATGGAGAACAAAAAGGAAAGACAAAGATTTCATTTGAACGTTTTGTGCAGTCAGTATATTTTGATCTGATCTTGGCAGCAGCCAATGAACGGTTGTCCGTTATGAGTGAACAAAGATATTATCTGCTTCGAAAAGAAGAAAATGATATAAACAAAGGATCTTCTGGTCTGGAATTGGAGATTCTTGATGAATGGACAGGAAAAAGAAGAAATGTAAGATCATTATCTGGAGGAGAATCATTTAAAGCAGCATTATCTCTTGCGTTAGGATTAAGTGATGTGATCCAGAACAAAAAAGGCGGGATACAGGTTGATACGATCTTTATTGATGAGGGATTTGGTACTTTAGATGCGGATTCTTTAAATAAGGCGATGCAGATCATAAATTCACTGTCTTTGGAAGGAAATAAGCTGGTTGGCATAATTTCACATGTCGATGAATTGAAAGATCAGATCGATCAAAAGATTGAAGTTTATAAAGATCATGCAGGAAGTAAAGTGAAATAAAAAGGAATTGCAAATTCTTATGACAGGAAGTCGAAGACATGATATACTAGGAAAGAAAGAAAATAATCTGTCAAACATTAGAACATTGTACAGATTTGAGAACAGAGAGGAGCTGATGCATGCCGAAGCAGATCAGATTGTTGTGACAACAACAGAGTTACTGGATGTCATATGGAATCATCGAAGTGAGAAATTATATATTTAACAATTTACGCAGCGAAATATGACATAGATTTTAAAAAATAGAATTAATTTTGTCGAATTATGTCGAATCCTTTGGAAATCAACCAAAACTTGCGAAGAAATATGGGTTGTTTGTAAACTTAAATCAAATATATAATTAATTTGTAGAGAAAAACAGAATGGGAGGACTGAAGATGAACAAGATTAATGTGGCTATTGCAGATGACAACCAGAGAACTGTTGAGATGATGACAGAACTGTTAGAGCAGGAAAGTGATATTGAAGTAATCGCAAGTGCGGATGATGGAGAAGAAGCATTGCGTATCATCAAGGAAAAACAACCGGATGTTGTATTACTGGATATCATTATGCCGAAACTCGATGGAATTGGTGTATTAGAACGTTTGCAAACAGAAGATCTAAGTAAAAGACCGATCATTATTATGGTCTCCGCAATGGGGCAGGAAAATGTCTGCGAAGAGGCTATGGAATTAGGAGCATCTTATTTTATTTTAAAGCCGTTTGATCTAAGAACGATCATTAAGCAGATCAAGCAGGCAAAGATAAAACAGCAGATTCCTGAAAGACCATTCGTTTCTGTACCAGAGAAGATTCATGGATTGACAGAAAACCAGTTGGAGATCATCATAACGAATATGATTCATGAGATCGGGGTTCCGGCTCATATCAAAGGTTATCAGTACTTAAGAGATTCGATCATGATGGCAGTCTGTGATATGGATATTTTAAATTCCATAACAAAACAGCTGTATCCGTCAATCGCACAGAAGTTTGATACGACACCAAGCAGGGTAGAACGAGCGATCAGACATGCGATCGAGGTTGCCTGGGGAAGAGGAAATATGGACACGATCGATGCATTGTTTGGCTATACGATTCATGCAGGAAAAGGAAAACCTACGAATTCAGAGTTTATTGCATTGATCGCGGATAAAATACGCCTGGAATATGGAGATGAAGTACTGATCGAGGAAAAATAACAGCATAAGACATCATAATCATGATCAGGAGGTTGAAAAAGTTGGAAAAGAAGTTAAATATTTTAATTGTGGATGGGGACGTATCAGAAGCAGAGGAGTTAGAAAATGAACTGAATAGAGAGTTTGATATTGTTGGAACAGTATTCGATGGAATGAAAGCAGTTGATGAGATCATTAGAAAGAAACCAGAAGTTGTCTTAATTGATATCATGCTGCCATATATCGATGGAGTCGGGGTGATCGAAAAATGCAGAGAATGTATGGAATATGAACAATTACCAGTATTTATTGTTTTAACATCGATCGGTACTGAGAAATTGATCGAATGCGTCAATCATATGGACATTGATTATTGTATGATGAGACCATTTAAGAATGAGGTACTGTGCCGCAGGATCAAACAAGTTGCAAAAATCAAAGGATTGGATCAGAAAATCATTCAGAAAGAAACAGAAAATAATTTTAAGAAAAATGATCAAAGAACAGTGATCGATCATGAATTTCATATGAAACAGGATGTGACAAAGATCATAAGAGATCTTGGAATTCCGGCTCATATAAAGGGGTATCAGTATATTAGAGAGGGAATTATCATGGCAATTGAGGATATTAATATGATGAATTATATTACAAAGTTATTATATCCAACAATTGCGAAAAAATACAAAACGACATCAAGCAGCGTAGAGAGGGCGATTCGGCATGCGATTGAGGTGGCATGGAGTCGTGGAAAAGTTGAATTGCTGGAAGAAATGTTTGGTTATACGATAAGTTCTGGAAAGGGAAAGCCGACAAATTCAGAGTTTATTGCATTGATCGCGGATAAACTAAGACTCGATTATCATATGAATGCATCTTAAGATGATGATGATGAGATAATATAAGATGCATATGGACGAATACAGGGAGATTGTCTGAAGGAGAAAATATGGATGAAAGACATAGAGTTTTAATTGCAGACAGTTATCCGGACGAGGCAGAACAATTAAAGAAAGAATTATCAGGAAAATATAATGTAATATCAGTAAGAGATAATGGGGTGGATACATTGGATGATATTATAAAATTAAAACCTGATCTTGTAGTTATTGATCTGATGCTTTCAGAGATTGACGGAATTGGTGTAATCGAAAAATGCAGGGAATTGATAGAACCAGATAAAATTCCAGCATTTATTGCATTAACAATGCTCGAAAATAGAGAGCTGATGGAGTGTATCAGACGGTTAAAAGTTGATTATTGTATGATGAAACCGTTTCAGGCAGGAATTCTTGCAGAGAGAATTTCACAGATGATACGGATACGTTCAGTAAATAATGATATTCAAAAAAATGAGAAAGCATTGCATGGACGATCAAAAAGAATGTGTAGCATGTGTGGAACGAATGATGTTCGAAGGCAGATTAGCTTTTTGGTTAGGAATTTAGGGGTGCCTGCACATATTAAAGGGTGCCGTTATATGAAATATGCGATTCTAATGGCGATAGAAGACTGTAATCGTATAAATTATATTACAAAATTATTATACCCTGAGATTGCAAAGAAATGTAAAACAACGACCAGTAGTGTTGAACGGGCGATCCGCCATGCGATCGATATTGTATGGACCAAAGGAAATCAAGAACTTTTAAAAGAGATTTTTGGAACATTTGTGATGGAAGGACAGGAACGTCCGACAAATTCACAATTTATTGCAGCAGTTGCAGATTGGATGCGGCTGGAACATCAGATAAAAGTTTCATAAGAATGAAAATATTTTGGAGGATAAGATGAAAGAATATATTCCTGATTATTATAAGGATTTTCAGTGCATTGCAGATAAATGCAAAGATAGTTGCTGCATTGGATGGGAGATCATGATCGATTCTAAGTCCTATAAAAAATATCAGAATGTTAAAGGAGAATTTCGTGACAGGCTGATGAAAGGCATTGATCACGAAGGCACTCCAGCATTTCATCTTGATGATCGTGACCGCTGTGTGTTTTTGAATCAGAAAAATTTATGTGATATTTATATTGAATTAGGAGAAGACGCTTTGTGTGAGATATGTACACAGCATCCGAGATTTCATAATGAATATGGAAATATTCGCCAGACAGGTCTTGGAATGGCATGCGAAGAAGCTACACGGCTGATGTTTGAGACAAAGGAATTTGGATTATGCCAGATTCAGGGAACGAATACAGAGTCAACGGATGACTTTGATGAATCAGTTTTAGAAATTCAATTATGGATATTGGATTTGCTGAAAAAGAAAGAAAACCCAGTGGAACAAAGAATAGAACAGATATTTGATGTGGTGCAGGGAATCCAGGATCATTTGAACCAAACGGGTGAGATTCTGAATACATGGAAAAATGATCCTATAAAGAAGAATCATATATTAAGTCAAATGCGAGAAGAAACATATATCAAAAACTGGATATCTATATATCAGGAATTAGATTTTATGGAGCCAAAGATTCAGAAGATGTTTTGCAAGATGGAACCAATGCCATGCATGATCAAAGAACAAGGAATCGATGAGTCATATATGGAACATTTGATGAGTTATTTTATTTATCGTTACTTTATGAAATCCTGTGAAGATAATAATCTGATCGATAAAGTTAAGTTCGCAATTTTAAGCTGTTTGATAATTGAACAGATGAATGAATATTGTAAGAGAAATCATATTTTGAAGACACCGCAGGAGATTGCTCGAATTTACTCAAAAGAGATTGAATATTCGCAAGAAAACATGGAAATCATTTTTGAAGAGCTATTATTTGGATAGATCATTATACAAACATTTGTAATAGAACAATATATCTTTATAATAGTTCAGAAAAAAACAATTTAAGAAAATTGAAAGTGAAATATTATGAGAATTCGAAAGAGAAAACCAATAGGGAAAAAGACGATCAAATACATAGAGAAATTGTATGAGGCATATTCAAGGAAGTTATTTTGTATTGCAAAGAATCATGTGAAAGACAATGATCTAGCACAAGACGTGGTGCAAAGTGTATTTGAAAAAGCATTGGTATATCCGGAAAGTATTTTGAAGGTGCCAGAGGAAGAAGTATTTTATTTTCTTACGGCAATAACAAAGAATGAATCCTTTACATTGTTGAAAAATGAAAAGAATAATGAACACGAGAGTCTTACATATGAAGATGGGTCAGAAGGGGATTTTGTTGAAGATCCTAGAGATAATTATCTGCAGATGATCGATCTGGAATCTTTAAAACAGAATCTGGCGGCATTACCACGAAGACATCGAGATACGATTTTATTTCGATATGTTTATGGATTGAAATGTAAAGAAATTGCAGATTTATTTAGAATTACAGAGCGAAGTGTTAAAAATCGCTGCAGAGAAGCAAGGGAACTGCTCAGGCAGATGATGGAAGCAGACGAATTGTAATTAGGATTAATATAAAAAGGTTAGCAGTGTGATCATACTGCTAACCTTTTATATTTATTGATTTGTTGCATTTTTCATGAGTTTAGATCCGACTTCTTCATAATTGTCCGGGAAGAAGATATGAATGGTATTTTTACCGCTTTTGATCTTCTGTAGTTTTAATTTAAATGTTTGTGTATGCATATCAGAGGATACATCAGTAGAATTGAAAGCTTCGATCACATTGGATACTAATTGTTTCTTTGCATCAGATAAGTTCTCAATGTGAAGAGGTTTTAATTCATCCAAAGTAGTCTGTTTTGCTTGTTTAAAAATGTCCAGATAATTGATGTATTGGCTAGACACCTTAACTGTTGCATTTTTCTTATCTTGACCTGTTACCGTGATCTTGTGGTCTAAGGAAGCAAGTTTGCTGCTGATCGCTTTATAGATCTCATTTGCTTGTTTCTTAGTGATCGTAACGCCTGCATTCTTAAAACTCTTCTGAAGAGTTGATATCATGGATGTCTGATATGTTTTTAAAGTATCAGATGCTTCAGAATCATCAATTCCAAGATCTGTCATCGATGTTGTATCTTGTTTTATGATCAGATCATAGAATGCCTCCATGGTGTCATCAGGTTTTGAGTCACTTGTGCTCTGTCCACATCCAGCAAGGGATAACAGTAATAAGATCCCTAATATACCGGATAGGAACTGTTTGAAAATCCTACGTTTCATACTTATTGTTCCTTTCTAGTTTATTCATATCTCATTATAGAGATTTTGGCAGGTAAAGTCAATTACTGTCGAATGATGGCTATAAGAAACAGCTCAATTGACGAAGAAGATCATTGTGTGATACACTAGATAACCGAAAGATAAAAAGGAGAGTTGTGTATTTATGGCAAATAAGACATATGATGCTAATAGTATTTCGGTTTTAGAAGGACTAGAAGCTGTTAGAAAACGCCCTGGAATGTACATTGGAAGTGTATCTACCAAGGGATTGAATCATTTAATATATGAGATAGTAGACAATTCGGTCGATGAATTTCTGGCAGGATATTGTGATGAGATCACAGTATCTTTAAATAAAGATGGAACAGCAACTATTACGGACAATGGACGAGGAATTCCGGTCGGAATTAATGAAAGAACAGGAAAAACAGCGGTAGAGATGGTATTTACCATGTTACATGCAGGAGGTAAGTTTGGAGATGGAGGATATAAGATTTCTGGAGGACTGCATGGAGTTGGTGCATCCGTTGTTAATGCCCTTTCAACCTGGCTTACGGTAACTGTAAAACAGGGAGGAAAGGTTTATCAGCAGAGATATGAGCGTGGAAAGATCATAACACCTCTTGAGGTGATCGGTACCTGTAGAAAATCAGATACGGGAACAAACGTCCAGTTTTTACCAGACCCAGAAATTTTTGATAAGACATATTTTAAAGCAGCAATGGTTAGAAACCGTTTGCATGAGACTGCGTATTTGAATCCAAAACTTACGATTCATTATGTGAATGAACGAGAAGGTGAAGAAACAACAGTTGATTATCATGAGCCAGAAGGAATCTGCGCTTATGTAAAGAAATTAAATGAAGGAAAACAAATGCTTCATGAACCAGTATATTTTAAAAGAATGATTGATGGAATTGAGGCAGAAGTGGCATTTCAGTATACAGAGGATTTTGGGGAGAATATTCTGGGATTTTGTAATAACATTTATACGATCGAAGGTGGAACACATATCACAGGGTTTAAGACGAAATTCACTACGATCATGAATCAATATGCCAGAGAGATCGGGGTATTAAAAGAAAAAGATTCGAATTTTACTGGAACGGATGTGAGAAATGGTATGACAGCGATCGTTTCCGTCAAACATCCAGAACCAAGATTTGAAGGACAGACGAAGACGAAACTGGATAATCCAGATGCAGCCAAAGCAGTTGGAGAGATCGCGGGAGAAGAATTGGTTCTTTATTTTGATAAGAATCTAGATACTTTAAAAAAAGTGCTGGCATGTGCGGAAAAATCAGCGAAGATCCGTAAAGCGGAAGAAAAAGCGAAGACGAATATGCTGGTAAAACAGAAGTTGTCAATTGACAGCAACGGAAAACTGGCGAACTGTGAAAGTCGTAAAGCACAAGATTGTGAGATTTTTATTGTCGAGGGAGATTCTGCTGGTGGTTCTGCAAAAACAGCAAGAAACCGAAAGACACAGGCAATCCTTCCAATTCGAGGAAAAATCTTAAATGTAGAGAAAGCTACGATGGATAAAGTTCTTGCGAATGCAGAAATTAAAACGATGATCAATGCATTTGGATGTGGTTTTTCTGAAGGATATGGAAATGATTTTGATATCAGTAAGCTTCGTTATCACAAGATCATTATTATGACAGATGCTGATGTGGATGGTGCACATATCGCAACATTGCTTTTGACGTTCTTTTATCGTTTTATGCCAGAATTGATCACGCATGGACATGTATTTCTTGCAACACCGCCGCTTTACAAAGCAATGCCAAAAAAGGGCGAAGAAACTTATCTGTTTGATGATGCAGCACTGACAAGATATCGCGCAGAACATAAGGGAAACTTTACTTTACAACGTTATAAAGGTTTAGGAGAGATGGATGCGCAACAGTTATGGGAGACAACGCTGAATCCAGAAAGTCGTACATTAAAACAGATTGAGATCGAAGATGCTAGAATGGCCTCCGATGTTACTTCTATGCTGATGGGAAGCGACGTACCACCTCGCAGACAGTTCATTTATGAAAATGCAAATGAAGCGATGTTAGATATATAAATAGAAAGGAAACAATAGATAATGTCAGAACATATTATTAAAGCAGAATTTTCTGAGGTTATGCAAAAATCATATATCGATTATGCGATGAGTGTTATTTGTGCAAGAGCACTTCCAGATGCCAGAGATGGATTAAAGCCAGTACAGAGAAGAGTTTTATATTCCATGGATGAATTAGGACTTCGTTATGACAGGCCACATCGAAAATCTGCAAGAATCGTCGGGGATACCATGGGTAAATATCATCCACATGGTGACAGTTCCATCTACGAATCCCTAGTTGTTATGTCTCAGGATTTCAAAAAAGGAGTCCCTCTTGTTGATGGACATGGAAACTTTGGTTCCATAGAGGGAGACGGCGCTGCGGCTATGCGATATACAGAAGCACGACTTCAGAAGATCACGCAGGAAGCATATCTTGCAGACCTTGATAAAAATGTAGTTGATTTTGTATCGAACTTTGATGAAACAGAAAAAGAACCTGAAGTACTTCCAGTTAAGGTGCCAAACTTATTGGTAAATGGAGCAGATGGAATCGCTGTTGGTATGACAACGAGTATTCCACCACATAATTTAGGGGAAGTTGTTGATGCAGTGAAAGCATATATGCGAAAAGAAAGCATCACAAACGAAGAACTCATGGAATATATAGAAGGTCCGGATTTTCCAACAGGCGGCCTTGTGATCAATAAGAAAGATTTGTTAAATATTTATTCTTCAGGAACAGGTAAATTAAAATTAAGAGGAAAAGTAACTTTTGAACCAGCAAAGAAACGTGGGGAAAAAGATAAACTGGTAATTTCAGAAATTCCATACACAATGATCGGAAATAATATTTCCAAGTTTTTATCAGATACCGTAGCACTCATAGAGAACAAAGTGACAACAGATATTTTGGATATTTCCAATGAATCCTCTAAAGATGGAATCCGAATTGTATTAGAACTTCGAAAGGGTGCAGATGTTGAACGCTTAAAAAATCTCTTATATAAGAAAACAAAACTTGAGGATACATTTGGTGTGAATATGCTGGCGATCGTTGATGGACGTCCGGAGACACTGGATCTTAAGGGAATCATTGAAAATCATACGCAGTTTTATTATGAAGTAACAAGAAGAAAATATAAAACATTACTATCAAAATTATATGAACAAAGAGAAATTAAAGAAGGGTTGATCAAAGCATGTGATATGATTGATCTGATCATTGAAATCATTCGTGGAAGTAAGAGTCAGAAGGAAGTAAAGGCATGCCTTACCAAAGGAGATGTTGGAAATATTAATTTCAAGTCTTCAGATTCTATGATCGAAGCAACCAAGCTTTCTTTTACAGACAAACAGGCAAGTGCGATCCTTGATCTTAAATTATACCGATTGATCGGATTAGAGATTTTGATGTTAAAAGAAGAATATGAAGAGATTCTTGCAAAGATCGAAGAATATGAAGATATCTTAAATAACGAAAAATCTTTAAAGAACGTGATTCGTAAAGAATTAGATAAGATTAAAAAAGAATTTGGACGCGAAAGAAGAACTGTGGTCAAAGATGGAAAAGAGGCAGTTTATGTTGCTGCACCAGTCAAAGAAGAGACGGTTTATTTTGTGATGGATCGTTTTGGATATTCCAAGACAATGGATAAGGCAACTTATCAGAGAAATAAGGAAAATATCTTAAAAGAATACAAGTTTATTGTGCCTTGTATGAATACAGATAAGATCTGTATCTTTACCAATCTCGGTGTGATGCACCAGATCAAGGTACTGGATATTCCAGCCGGAAAATTCAGGGATAAAGGGGTACCAATTGATAATTTATGTAATTATGACAGTACAAAAGAATATATCATCCAGGTGCTGGATGCAGAATCAATGATTCATTCATCACTTTTATTTGCAACAGCAAAAAGTATGTTAAAAGTGATGGATGGAGAGTTGTTAAATGCAGCAAAGAGAACTGTGCAGGCAACAAAATTATCGGAAGATGAGCTGATCGAAGTGATTCCGATAGACTGGATGGAAGGATCCGAAGACAAAGTAGTCCTTCAGACGAAAGAAGGAGTTTTCTTAAAATTCTTGCTTTCCGAGATTCCAAAAAAGAAGAAGAGTGCATTAGGTGTTCGTGGAATGAAGTTATCAAAAGATGATTCACTAACGAATATTTATGTGATGGCAGCACAGAATATCAGTTCTATCGTATATAAAGAAAAAGAACTGGAATTTCATCGGTTAAAACTATCAAAAAGAGATAGCAAAGGAACTAAAGTCCGCAGATAGATCTAAGATAGAAAGGAAAAATCATGGTAATTGACTTGATCATACCAACATATAAGCCAGGAGATAAGTTTCAGGAATCATTAAAACGACTTGCATTGCAGACAAGAAAACCAGACCGCATTATTTTAGTTAACACAGAGGCAGAATTTTTTGATGAGGAAATGATCACTCCATATGATAATGTAGAAGTTCATCATATTAAAAAAGAAGAATTTGATCATGGGAAAACAAGAGATTATGGAGCATCGCTTGCCAAAGAAGCTGACATTTTAATGTTTATGACAGATGATGCGATTCCAAAAGATAAATATATGGTGGAAAATCTGATTAAAGCATTTGATGATCCAATAGTAACAGCTGCTTATGGAAGGCAGATGGCTGATCCTGAAAAAAATTATATTGAGTATTATACAAGAATCTTTAATTATCCTCTGGAAAGCAGAGTTAAAACAAAAGAGGATCTGGATACTCTGGGGATCAAAACATTTTTCTGTTCAAATGTATGCAGTGCTTATCGAAGATCAGAGTATGATGCAATGGGAGGCTTCGAGCATAAAACAATTTTTAACGAGGACATGATCATGGCTTCAAAGATGATCGAAGATGGAAAGGCAGTTGCCTATCAGGCAGATGCAAGGGTATGGCATTGGCATGATTACAAGGCGATACAACAGTTACATAGGAATTTCGATCTTGCAGTGTCACAAGTAGATCATGGAGGATTGTTTCTTAAAGTGAGATCAGAATCGGAAGGTGTAAAAATGGTTATCGCGACGATCAAGCATCTTTTTAAAAAGGGAAAAATATATCTTATTCCAAAGTATGTGATCGATACAGGATTTAAATTGATCGGATATAAACTTGGAAGAAATTATAAAAAACTGCCAAAATGGATGGTTTTAAAGCTTACGATGAATCAGACTTATTGGAAAGCTTAACAAAAACTTAATAAAATCACCTACTGTTTTTTTTGTATGATATGATATAATCTACAATGATAAGCAGATAATTGTGAGGAGGACACGAATGAAGATTAAGAAGTTTAAAATTATCCTAAGTCTGTTTTTGATCATAGGAATTGCTGCAGGGGGAGTGCTTGGATATTATGATGCAAGATTAGAAGCAGCAGTGAATAATAAGAATGGAAGTACACTGACAGACGTAAAGGTAGATGATAATCTGACATTTAATAAGAATGTTATTAATATCTTATTAGTTGGATCTGATCATGGAGCAATCAAAGGTGATCACGGAAGATCTGACAGTATTATGATCGCAACGGTCAATTTTAAGACAAAAGAATTAAAGCTCACTTCTTTGATGAGAGATATGTATGTTGAGATTCCAGGACATGGACATAACAAGTTAAATGCAGCCTATGCATTTGGTGGTGTGGAATTATTATACCAGACGATCGCTAAGAACTTTGGGATTAAGATCGACAATTATTGTGTTGTTGATTTCTCAACATTTGAGAAAGTTATCAATAAAGTTGGCGGTGTAGAAATTTCGCTGGAAGAAAAAGAAGCAAAATACTTGAATACAACAAATTACATTTCAAAGAAGAAATACCGTAATGTAAAGGTTGGGAAACAGACATTGAATGGAAATCAGGCATTAGGATATGCCAGGGTTCGTTACGTTGTTTCTAAGAAATACGGAGATGGAGACTTTGGAAGAACAGGTCGTCAAAGAGCAGTACTTCAAGCAGCACTTAATAAAGTATTGCAGCAGAGCCCAACAAAGATCGCAGATATTGCGTTAGATTCATTAGCCGATGTATCAACAGATATGAGTGCAAAATACCTGAAGAGTCTGGTATTGAAAGTTATTCAGATGGGGACGACAGAAATCGACCAGATGAGGGTGCCATTAGAAGGTACTTATAAGATGGGAAGAGCACAGAGCAATATGTTCGTATTCTTTATAAACTTCAGTGCCAATAAAGCAGCCATGAATTATTTCTTATTTGACAAAGGCAGTGAAAAAGACTGGGCAAAAGAATATGGAGGAACATCTTCTGTTGAGACATTTGGATATTCCGGAACATCATCATCTGACTCAACAAGCAGCAGTTCATCATATTCAACATCTAGTACAAGAAGCAGCTATCAGCAGGAAAGTTACAGTACAACAAGCAGCAGACATACGACTTATAGTACAAGGTCTACAACTACGAGAAGTACAGAAGAACGTGTGACAGAAAGTACAACGTCACAGCCACAGACATCTGCACCAAGACCAACCACAGCACATCATACAACGACAGCTGCGGCGACAGAATCAACACCTTCTGGTGATTCTGTTGAAGAAGAATAAACAAAAATAAATTAAAATGAAAATGTGTCAAGGTAGAATCACTGTCATATCATATTCTTTCTTGACACATATTTGTATAATTGGTAGAATAAAAAAAGTTACCAATACCCTGTAATATACCATTACGGTGATAGAATAAGACAAAGAAAGGAAATAAAAGATATGCGACAGATCGTTCTTTCTATTTTAGTAGAGAATACTCCCGGGGTATTAAGCCGAATTTCTGGTTTATTTACAAGAAGAGGGTATAACATAGACAGCATCACAGCATGTACGACACAAGATCAGAAGTTTTCAAGAATTACGATCGCAGTCAGCGGTGATGATATGATCTTGAAACAGATCAAGAATCAACTTTCAAAACTGGAAGATGTTGTGAAGATTTTTGAACTGGAAAACAGTAAGTCTGTTTGCAGAGAATTGATCCTTGCAAAGATCCGTGCAAACAAGACAGAGAAACAGGAGGTTATCACGATTGCAGATATTTTCAGAGCGAAAGTTGTGGATGTATCTAAGGATAATCTGATGATCGAGTTAACTGGGAATGTGAATAAGATAGAAGCATTTATCAATCTGATCAGTGATTTTGGAGTGATCGAAATTGTGAGAACAGGAATCACTGGTTTATCAAGAGGAGAAGATAACTCTAATATATTTTGATGAGAGTAACGGGTCAGAACCCTTACTATAAAGCCAAAAAATGGAGGAATGAAAAATGGCAAAGATTTATTATCAAGAAGACTGTAACTTATCACTTTTAGATGGAAAAACCATCGCTATTATCGGTTATGGAAGCCAGGGACATGCGCATGCCCTTAACTTAAAAGAGTCTGGATGCAATGTTATCATCGGTCTTTATGAAGGAAGCAGATCTTGGAAGAGAGCAGAAGAACAGGGATTTGAAGTGTACACATCTGCAGAAGCTGCTAAGAAAGCTGATATCATCATGATTCTGATCAACGATGAAAAACAGGCTAAATTATACAAAGAAAGCATCGAGCCAAACTTAGAGCCAGGAAATATGTTAATGTTCGCTCATGGTTTCAATATCCACTTCGGATGCATCACACCTCCAAAAGATGTGGATGTAACTATGATCGCACCTAAAGCTCCAGGACATACTGTAAGAAGCGAATATCAGGCAGGAAAAGGAACTCCTTGCTTAGTAGCTGTTGAACAGGATGCTACAGGTAAAGCATTAGATTTAGCACTTGCTTATTCTTTAGGAATTGGTGGAGCAAGAGCTGGTGTTCTTGAAACTACATTCAGAACAGAAACAGAAACAGACCTTTTCGGAGAACAGGCGGTACTTTGCGGTGGTGTTTGTGCATTAATGCAGGCTGGTTTCGAAACATTAGTAGAAGCTGGATATGATCCAAGAAACGCTTACTTCGAGTGTATCCATGAAATGAAACTGATCGTAGACTTAATCTACCAGTCAGGATTCGAAGGAATGAGATATTCTATCTCTAACACAGCTGAATATGGTGATTACATCACAGGACCTAAGATCATCACAGAAGATACTAAGAAAGCTATGAAACAGGTTCTTACAGATATTCAGGACGGAACATTCGCTAAAGACTTCTTATTAGATATGTCTGATGCAGGATCTCAGGTTCACTTCAAAGCTATGAGAAAATTAGCTGCTGAACATCAGTCTGAAGTTGTCGGAAAAGAAATCCGTAGCTTATACAGCTGGAGCAACGAAGATAAATTAATCAACAACTAGGATTTATTTATCTTACATAAGGATATAAAAGATCAGAGATTTTTAATTTCTGATCTTTTTCTTTATGTAGGAATATTTAAAGAAAATAATACCTTAAAGGAAGGAAAAGCAATGAAATTTGTAATTCAGAGAGTAAAAAAAGCATCGGTAAAAGTAGATGATGAATACACAGGGAAGATAAAAAAAGGATATTTAGTTTTGATCGGTGTAGGGCAGGAAGATACAAAAGAAGAAGCCGATAAATATATTCGTAAGATGATCAATCTTCGTATTTTTGAAGATGAAAATGGAAAAACAAATTGTTCATTAAAAGATGTGGATGGAGAATTGTTGTTAGTATCTCAGTTTACGCTTTATGCAAGCTGCAGAAAAGGAAATCGTCCAAGTTTTACACAGGCAGGAGATCCAAAGAAAGCAGAAGAATTATATGAATATATCATTAAGGAATGCAACAAGGAAATAGATGTTGTACAGACAGGTATTTTTGGAGCACATATGGAAGTTGCTTTAATAAATGATGGACCATTTACGGTTGTCCTTGAAGATCTATAGTGGTAAAATAAAAGTGACAAATGATCATGCTAAATTATAGAAAGGATGATGACATATGGATTTCACAAATGGAATGAAAAAAGCATTTCTTGCAAGTGTAGGTGCAGCAGCAACAACTGCAGAAGTTACCAAAGACATTCTTGAGAAAATGATTGAAAAGGGTGAACGTACTGTAGAACATGGAAAAGTGTTAAATCAGGAATTAAAGCACAATGCAAAACAGAAAGTCAAAGAACATGTATCTATCCAAGTGACTAAGAAATATGATAAAGCATTTGAATGTGTTGATGAAATGTCCCCAGAAGATCTTGCACTTTTAAAAGAAAGAATTGCAAAAGCTGAGGCACTTCAGAAAGAAAAACAGGAAGCTGAAGAAGATGTTGAAGTGGAAGAAAGTGAAGCAACAACAGATTCAGAGACATCACAAGTACAAGAGGATGAAACTGAACAATAAGAGGTACTTATGAAACAGGAAACAGGAAGACTGAAAGAGATCTTGCATGTATTAAATCAGCATAATGTCACACATGGGATCAATCCAGAGAAGTTATGCAGTATTTTAGAAGATCTTGGTCCAACTTATGTAAAGCTTGGGCAGATCATGTCAATGCGTTCGGATATATTGCCAGAGAAGTATTGTCATGAGTTAGCGAGACTTCGCACGGATGTAAAACCGATGAGTTTTAATGAGATATGGAAGATCTTGAATAAAGAACTTCATAATGACCCCGGTCAACTATTTCAGAAGATTAACCAGATACCAGTTGGGTGTGCATCAATCGCACAGGTCCATGAGGCCGTTTTAGGAGATGGCAGTAAAGTTGTATTAAAAATCCAGAGACCGCAGATTAAACAGATCATGGCAGAAGATATTGCTCTGTTAAAGAAGGCTTCTGGATTTTTAAATTTTGCAACAGGAACCGGTGAATTGATTGATTTTAGAAAAGTTATTGATGAGTTGTGGGAGACATCCAAAGAAGAAATGGATTTTGAAAAAGAAGCACAACATTTGGAACGATTTTATGAGAACCAGAAGGACGTTGCATATGTGACATGTCCGAAAGTATATAAGGAATATTCGAATGAGCATTTGCTGGTGATGAGTTATGTTGATGGAATCCAGATCGACCATATCGAGGAACTTGATCGCAATGGGTATGATAGGAAGGAGATTGCCCAGAAAACAGCACAAAACTATTGTAAACAGATTTTGGCGGATGGGTTTTTTCATGCAGATCCACATCCAGGGAATCTATGGATTAGTGGTGGTCAGATCGTATGGCTTGATCTTGGAATGGCAGGTGATCTATCTGAACATTACCGTGCGATCATGAAACGTGCGATCACAGCTATTCTTAAAAATGATATTTATGAACTTAAGAATGCATTCTTATCGTTTGGAAAACCGACAGAGAAGATCGACCATGCTAGTTTGTATACGGATCTTGATGATATGGTTGGAAAATACATGAATATGGATTTCGGGACCATGGATCTTGGAGAATTGATGGAAGATGCAATAGGGCTTTTGAAGAAACATAAGATTGCGATCGAACCAGATATTACACTGCTTGCAAGAAGTATGGTGACTATGGAAGGAACATTGAAATTATGTTCTCCAGAAGTGAATATGATACAGATATTGACTTCTTATATGTCTGCGAATATGTTTCATGAGATTGATATAAAGAAAGAGATAAGACATGCTTTGAGAGATATTTATGGGTCATCTAAGAAATCTTTGGAGATACCAGCACAGGTATCAGATCTTTTGAACATTACAAAGAATGGACAGGTAAGGGTAAACATTGAATCTGCGCAGATCGAGAAAGCAGGTAGAGAATTAAAAAAAGGATTTGATCATCTGTTGCTTGTATTGATCGTGATGGCACTTTGGTTTAGCTCTGCAATTTTATGTCTAAGTGATGTAACACCGAGAGTGTTAGGAATGCCATATCTTAGTGTGGCAGGATTTATATCAGGGTTTCTGATTGTTTTGTATGTATTGATACATATGCTGATTCAGAGAAAGAAATAAGAATAATGATAAAACAAATAGGAACATTAAATATTGAGATTGAGCGAAGGAAGATTAAAAATGTAAATATCTACGTGAAACCTCCAAACGGAGATGTTTTGGTAACAGTTCCAATGAGAGTTTCCAACGAAGAGGTTTTTCGTTTCCTTAAGAAAAAAGAAGAGTGGATTTTAAAAAACCATGAAAAAGTAAAAAACAGGCAAAATTCATCACAGCAGGAAATTAATCTGGAACAAAGGAAATGGCTGGAAGACAAGATCATAGAATATGCAATGAGATGGGAATCAATCATGAAAGTTCATGCGAATGGCTTTACGATTCGAGATATGAAAACAAGATGGGGAAGCTGTAGTATTCACAGTAAAAAGATTCGGATGAATCTGCAGCTGGCTGTAAAATCAGAGGAATGTGTAGAGTATGTTTTGGTGCATGAATTATGTCATCTTTTAGAACCAAGCCATAACCAGAGATTTTATGATTTGATGAGTCATTTTCTTCCAGATTGGAGGGAACGTAAGCAGAAACTAAATGAAAAAATGTGAAGAAAGTGTTAAAATCCATTTTTTATCTTACATTTTCTATTAATTTGAGTTATGATAAAACGTAAAGCTCAAAAGAAGGAGAAAAGACGATAACGAATGATGAATAACGAAATGACAAAATCAAACGAACAAAATATATTAGTCGGGATCGACGTAGGATCTACGACAACCAAAATAGTAGCAGTTGATGCCAATGACCGTCATCAACTGTTATTTTCTGATTATGCAAGACATCATGCAAATCAGATCGCAAGTGTGATCCGAAGCATTAAGAAGTTTTGCGGACATATAAGAGATAAGAAGATCAGATTGTGTCTGACTGGTTCTGGGGCAAAACCAGTGGCATCTATTTTAAAAGTACCATTTGTGCAGGAAGTTGCAGCCAATGCGATCGCATTACAAGATCAGTTTGACCAGGTCGGAACGGCAATTGAATTAGGTGGACAGGATGCCAAGATGATCTTTTTTAAAGATTCTGAAAATGGACAGTCACAAAGTGTTTCCGATATGCGTATGAATGGAAGCTGTGCGGGTGGAACGGGAGCATTTATTGATGAAATTGCATCCGTATTAAAAGTACCAGTGGAACAGTTTAATGAGTTGGCACAAAAAGGAACACATTTATATGATATTTCTGGAAGATGCGGGGTATATGCAAAGACAGATATCCAACCACTTCTGAATCAGGGAGCAGCCAAGGAAGACCTTGCGTTATCCGCATTCCATGCGATCGCGAAACAGACGATCGGAGGGTTGGCACAGGGATTGGAGATTAAAAAACCTGTTGCATTTGAAGGTGGCCCATTAACATTTCATCCAACTCTGGTAAAAGTTTTTGCTGAACGTCTGGATTTGAAAGAAGATGAGATTCTTTGCCCAAAGCATTCAGAATTAATGATTGCATATGGGGCAGCATTATCTTTGGATAAGATGTTTGCAGACAGCAAACCAAAAGATGTGAATAAAATGTTAGTAATACTGGAAGACGCACAGAAAGATCATTCCCACGTTTCAGGAGAAATTGCAAAACCATTTTTTGAATCAAAAGAAGAAGAAAATGCTTTTAAAGAAGCACATAAGAAGAAACAGGTGACATGGAAGAAACCACAAAAAGGAGAGGTTGTTCGATGTTTTCTTGGGATTGATGCAGGAAGTACCACAACAAAATTTGTATTATTAGATGAACAAGAAGAAATTCTGGATTCTTTTTATGCACCGAATGAAGGGGATCCGCTGAAAGTAGCGAAAGAGGCCTTGATCTGTTTAAGAAAACGATATGAAGAAGCAGGAGCAGAATTAGAAATTTTATCAGCTGGTACGACTGGGTATGGAGAAATGCTGTTTTCCAAAGCTTTTGAAATCCCTTGCCATACGGTTGAGACGGTAGCACATGCAAGAGCTTCTGAAAAATATGTCAAAGACGCCTCTTTTATTTTGGATATTGGTGGACAGGATATGAAAGCAATCTGGTTAGAGGATGGAGTTATCACAAATATTTTATTAAATGAGGCGTGCTCTTCTGGATGCGGTTCATTCCTTGAAAACTTCGCATCCTCTTTACATATTCCGACAAAAGAGATTGCAAAGAAAGCGTTTGCGTCTAAAAACCCAGCAGTTTTGGGTAGTCGTTGTACGGTATTTATGAACAGCAGTATTATCACAGAGCAGCGAAACGGTAAGAATCCAGAAGATATCATGGCTGGATTATGCAGATCGATCATCCAGAATGTATTTACAAAGGTTATCCGCGTATCAAATCTTGATTCTCTTGGAACTAAGATCGTGGTACAAGGTGGCACTTTTGAAAATGATGCGGTTTTACGTGCGATGGAAGAATATGTAGGAAGAGAAGTGATCAGAGCACCATATCCAGGGATCATGGGTGCAATTGGTGTCGGATTGATCGCAAAAGAGCAATATGAGAAGAATCCGAAAGAAGTGAGCACATGGGATCTTCGTGATTTAGATACATTTTCTTATGAGCAGCAGGCGAATGCACCTTGTCCATTTTGTACGAATCATTGTCAAAGAACAATTGTTCAATTTTCAAATGGAAATTCCTGGGTAACAAATAATCGATGTGAAAAAGGCGAGATCATCGGAGATCCAAGAAATGATGAGGTTGGAAAGCAGTTAAAAGAAACAATCCGAAAAACACAGAGTGTTCCAGATTTATTCCAAGAGCGAAAGAAATTATTGTTCAAAGAATATCCTTATCCAGTGCCTAAAACAGAAAGAGATATCACGATCGGAATTCCAAGAGTGTTATCCTATTGGGATACGATGCCATTTTGGACAACTTTTTTCAAAAGTTTGGGATACAAAGTACAATTATCGGATGAAAGCACAAGAGAGATTTATGAAAGTGGATTGTCAGCAGTGACATCAGACACGGTATGTTTTCCAGCAAAACTTGTGCATGGACATCTTAGAAATCTGGTGAAAAAATATCATGTAGATCGTATTTTTATGCCATCGATCACAACAGTACCGCCAGAGAATATGGAAAAAACAAGTGAGTCTATGTGTGCGGTGGTAAAAGGTTATCCGATCGTTATCAGGAATTCTGATAATCCACAGGATAAATGGAATGTGCCATTTGATGCACCATTATTCCATTGGCATACCAAAAAGGACAGACAGCATCAGTTGGTAAAATATATGGAAGAAGTATATCATGTCTCAAAAGAAGAGGTTATGAATGCAATGCATACAGCAGATCAGGCTCAGAAATCTTTTGACCAACAGTTAAAGAAACGAGGAGAAGAGATTCTAAATGAAGTAAAGGAAAAAAATGAATTTGCAGTTGTTTTAGCATCTCGTCCATATCAGAACGATACACTGGTTAATCACGATCTGTCTAAGATGTTTACAAAAGCAGGCATCGCAGTCTTAACCGCAGATTCCCTGCCAGAAGTGAATCAGACAGAACTCTCAAAAAGCCGTCTGGATATTGTAAATAACTATCATGCTAGAATGTTATCTTCTGCTATCTTATGTGCGCAAAGTGAGCATCTGGAATATGTACAGCTCGTAAGTTTTGGATGTGGACATGATGCTTATCTATCCGATGAGATCACGAGAATGATGAAAGAAATTTCCGGGAAAACACCATTGATCTTAAAAGTAGATGAAAGTGATAATCAAGGACCATTGGGAATCCGTGTGCGTTCTTTCTTGGAGACAGTGAAAATGGGACGTGAGAAACATCAGAAATTAGAAGTAAAAGAGTTGCAAGAACCATATCCAGTCAAGTTTACAAAAGAACACAGAAAAGAAAAAATCGCATTGGTTCCAAATACATCGCATGCATTTTGCAGAATTATGACAGCGGCATTAAGAGGACAAGGAATTCGGGCAGTTGCTTTGGATATCGGGCGTGAAGAAGCAATTCGTTTGGGAAAGAAATATGTACATAACGATATCTGTTTCCCAGCACAGATCGTCATCGGAGAAGCATTGGCGGCACTGGAAAGTGGAAAGTATGATGACAAAGATGTTGCGATCGTTATGGGGAAATATGTCGGAGACTGTCGACTGACACATTATGGGGCACTACTAAGAAAAGCTCTTGATGATGCAGGATATGATCATATTCCGATCCTGACAAATGATGATGCAGATTCTCATAATATGCACCCAGGATTTAAATTAAATCTGGCATCTTCTGTAAAAATCGCATTTGCATTACCGATGATCGATGTATTGGAGGAATTATTACGAAAGATCCGTCCATATGAAACAGTCAAAGGAAGTGCAGATGAAGCGTTTGACAAAGCCCTTGATCTTGTAATCGATGGATTGGAAAAGTCAGGAGTTCTTGGTGCAAGAAAAGGATTTAAGAAGGCTATTTCTATCATGAAAAATATTTCTTATGATCGTACGAACTTAAAACCACAGATTCTGATCGTTGGGGAATATCTTCTGAACTTTCATCCAGGAGCAAACCATGACATTGAAAAATATCTGGAAGAAAATGGATTTGAGATTATTGAAGCACGTATGACGGATGTTATCCGTAAGACATACTTTTATCAGGATTCACAGATCAGGGAATATCATTTAAATAAACCAATAGATCAAAAGATCTGGTTTCGGACAGCAGACATGTTCTTTGATCTTGCACACAGTTTGACCGATTCCATTGCAAAAGGACATCCTTTATATAAACCAGCGATCCGTATGGATGATCTGGTAAAAGACAGTGATCCGATCATTCATCATACATTTGATGCAGGAGAGGGTGTGCTGATTCCAGGAGAGATCATTCATCACGCAAAACATGGATGCAAGTATTTCTTGATCTTACAGCCATTTGGATGCCTGCCAAACCATGTTGTTGGAAGAGGTATTTCTAAAAAATTAAAAGAAATGTATCCAAATGCACAGATTCTTCCATTAGACTATGATCCAGATGTCAGTTTTGCGAATATCGAAAATCGTCTGCAGATGCTTGTTATGAATGCGAAACAAGAAATCTTGGAAGAAAATGAAGAACGAGATCGTAGAAGAAGTCATCACTATATGGAAAGTGACAAAAAAACATATCGTAGAAAGAAATATGGTGTCGAAAAAACTTCTGGTGTATAAAATATAGAATTAAATTGTTGAATTTTGTTAAATATGCTATAATCCATTTTAGGTTATTCAAAAATAATTTGAATGGAGGAGAAGTAATGAATATTCAGGAGTTTTATGACAGTATTGATGAAAGTTATGAAAATGTAAGTAGCCGTATGATGGGAAATCAGAAACTGGTGGAAAAGTTTGTCCGTAAGTTTTTAGATGATCCTACTTATGAACAGATTAAAGAAGCAGTAAATAAGATGGATTATGATGAAATTCTTCGAACAACTCATACGATGAAAGGAATTGCAAGCAATCTGGAGTTTACACATTTACAGCAAAAAAGTGCGAAAGCAGTAGATATGATCCGTGCAGGACAGCGCGAAGAAGTATTGCCAGTGATCGGTGAAATTGAGAAAGAATATCAAAAAGTTATCGAACAGATCCAGAAATTGGATTAAATTGGATAATAAGAAGACAAAGATGAGGGAATCTTTCGAAGTAGTATGAAGGAGACAGCGACAACATAAAAAATAAAAAGGAACTAGCGATTATGCAAAACAAAACAAAAAATATATTTTTTAAGATAATCTCAGGACTCGTTTTGATTCAGGGTGTGTTGCAGTTATTGAATCTGTTAGGGCTTGTAGGTTATGGAAGAACGACGACTTCTGCAACAAAGTTTTATCTTGGACTTGTTTTGATCGGCGGCTACGCAGTAGCAGCAATGGTCGGTGGATATACGGGTCTTAAAGATGGAAATACACAGGAAGGATGTAAAAGATGTTTTTATGTCAGTCTTGTACTGATCGCAATTACGATTGCCACGATTATTTTAAATGTTGTATTTAAAGCATATTCAGTAACTCAGTTTGAGGCACTGATCATACCAGTGTTGTTTATGCTTTTTACAATATTAAATGGACGAAAGAATTTGTAAACACAAAAGGGTCTTTTTCGATTTCGAAAGAGGTCCTTTTTATAGTTGTTCTTTTCTTGATGATATGATATAATTTCACATAGTGATTTGGCAAAGAAAGAACAAATGAGGTAGACCAATGAAAGATTTAAAAGATATGAAACGTGTGCTTTTAAAGTTAAGTGGAGAAGCACTTGCCGGAGATAAGAAGACAGGATTTGATGAAGCAACATGTGCAGATGCAGCACGTCAGGTAAAGACATTAGTAGATGAGGGACTTCAGGTAGCGATCGTTATCGGAGGAGGAAACTTCTGGAGAGGACGTACAAGCGAGAGTATGGAACGTACAAAAGCTGATCAGATCGGAATGCTTGCGACAGTTATGAACTGTATCTATGTATCCGATGCATTTAAAACAGCAGGAATGGAAACAGAAGTATATACTCCATTTGTATGCGGAGCATTTACAGAATTATTTTCCAAAGATAAAGCAGTCAAGGCTTTGGATGAAGGAAAGGTTGTATTTTTCGCAGGAGGAACAGGACATCCTTATTTTTCAACAGATACAGCAACAGCACTTCGTGCGATCGAGATTGAAGCAGATGCGATCTTATTAGCAAAATCAATTGACGGCGTATATGACAGTGATCCTGCTGTGAATGAAAATGCAGTGAAATATGACAGCATCACAATGGAAGAAGTATTGGATCAGAAATTAGGAGTGATCGACCTAACAGCAACGATCATGTGCCTTGAAAATAAGATGCCATTAGCAGTTTTTGGATTAAATGAAGAAAACAGCATTGAGAATTTAATGAAAGGTGAATTTAACGGAACATATGTAACCGTTTGATAAATTAGGAGGACGAAAGAAACATGTTAAAACAATTTGAAGACAAGATGCAGAAATCTTTAGACAGTATGGCGAATGATTTTATGACAATTCGTGCAGGACGTGCCAATCCTCATGTATTAGATAAAGTCAAAGTTGATTATTATGGAGTTGCAACTCCTGTAGCACAGGTTGGTAATGTTTCTGTACCTGAAGCAAGAACGATCATGATTCAGCCATGGGAGCCAAACTTATTAAAAGAGATCGAGAAAGCGATTTTAGTATCTGATATCGGGATCACACCAACAAATGATGGTAAAGCAATCCGATTAAACTTCCCAGATCTTACAGAAGAACGAAGAAAAGAGCTTGCAAAAGATGTCAAGAAACGTGGAGAAGAAGCAAAGGTAGCAGTTAGAAATATCCGTCGTGATGCAAATGATTTTGTCAAGAAACAGAATAAAGCCGGAGATTTAAATGATGATCAGGCAAAAGATGAAGAAGACAAAGTACAGAAGATGACAGATAAATACATCAAACAGATTGATGAAGCAGTTGATGCAAAATCAAAAGAAATCATGACAGTTTAATCTTAATCATCAACAGGGTTGAAATCTCAGCCCTGTTTTGTTTCATGTGGAAAGAAACGAAAGTTATATATGATACACAGGAGGTCCAAATGGAGAATTTAAATATTCCACAACATGTGGCCATTATCTTAGATGGGAATGGAAGATGGGCAAAAAAACGCCATTTACCTAGGAATATGGGACATAGACAGGGAAGTAAAGTGGTGGAACAGATCATAGAAGATGCACATGATCTTGGAATTAAATATTTAACAGTTTATGCTTTTTCAACAGAGAACTGGAAACGCCCACAGGACGAAGTAAATGCATTGATGAAACTGCTTCGTGATTATTTAAAGACATGTATCAAGCGTGCAAATAAAAATAATATGAAAGTCAGAGTGATCGGAGATATCACAGGACTTTCCGAAGATTTACAGGAGAAGATCGTTGAGCTTGAGAAGGCATCCAAAGATAATACAGGGATCAATTTTACGATCGCACTGAATTATGGAAGTCGTGATGAGATGGTGCGAGCTATGAGACATATGACAGATGATCTTTCTAGTGGAAATCTTTCCAAAGATGAGATCACAGAAGAAGTGTTTAATGGATATCTGGATACAAAAGAACTTCCAGATCCAGATCTGATGATCCGCACAAGCGGGGAAGAAAGATTGTCAAACTTTATGTTATGGCAGTTAGCATATACAGAATTTTATTTTACAGATGTGCTCTGGCCTGATTTTAATAAAAAGGAATTAATAAAGGCGATCGAATACTATAATGGACGCGACCGCAGATTTGGAGGAATATAAGTTTATGTTTAAGCAAAGACTGATCAGTGGGATCATTTTAGTATTGATCGCAGCTTTTGGGTTATATATGGGTGGAATTGTGACGTTTGCAATGACATTGATCGTTGCATTGATCGGATACAGCGAGATTTTAAGGATTTATCATATTGAGAAATCATCTTTGGCAGTGATCGGATATACAGGCACGATTCTTTATTATGTGGCATTGTTATTTGATCTTGATCAATGGACCACAGCGATCATTATTTTATTTTTAATCTTTTTACTCGGATGCTATGTGGTACGTTTTCCAAAGTATAAAGTGGATCAGATGATGGCAGGATTCTTTGGATTTGTATATGTAGCGGTTATGATGTCCTTTATCTATCAGATCCGTGAATTACAAAATGGAGGAGAATTTGTTGTATTATTATTCCTTGCAGCATGGGGAAATGACACTTTAGCATATTGTACAGGAATGTTGATCGGAAAACATAAGATGTCACCAATTTTAAGTCCTAAGAAAAGTATAGAAGGTTTGGTTGGCGGAATTGTCGGTGCGGCAATTCTTGGTGCATTATATGGATTATATCTAAACACATATATCAGATTTAGTTTTAATCCAGTTACAATGTTCCCAATTGTTTGTGGACTAAGTGGAGCAGTTTCAGTCATTGGAGATTTGGCAGCATCTGCGATCAAGAGAGATTCAGGAATTAAGGATTATGGTACATTGATCCCTGGTCATGGAGGAATTCTTGACCGATTTGATAGTATTATTTTTATTGCACCTGTCATTTATTATCTGACAGTTATGATCTCAGGAGGAGCGATCTAGAATGAAATATATTTCAATTATTGGATCTACAGGTTCCATTGGAACCCAGACACTAGATATCGTACGAAGTAATAAAGATCTGAAAGTTACAGCCTTAGCAGCAGGAACAAGTATTGATCTGTTAGAGAAACAAGCAAGAGAATTTCAGCCAGTGATCGTTGCTGTATACAATGAACAGAAGGCAGAAGAGTTGAAACTTCGTCTGGCAGATACGAATATAAAAGTATGTGCAGGAATGGATGGATTATTAGAAGCAGCAACACAGGAGCAGTGTTCTGTTGTTGTCACAGCAATTGTCGGAATGATCGGAATTCGTCCAACGATCGCTGCGATGAAGGCTGGGAAAGACATCGCACTTGCTAATAAAGAAACATTAGTAACTGCAGGGCATATCATTATGCCAATGGCGGAAGAATTGGGTGTTTCTATTTATCCAGTAGATAGTGAGCATTCTGCAATCTTTCAGTGTTTACAGAGCGGGAAAAGAGATGATCTTGATTCTCTGATCATTACAGCATCAGGGGGACCGTTCCGCAAGAAAACGACAGAAGAATTAAAATATGTGACAGTAGAAGATGCGCTGAATCATCCAAATTGGTCAATGGGACGAAAGATTACGATTGATTCCGCAACGTTAGTGAATAAAGGACTCGAAGTGATCGAAGCCAAATGGTTGTTTGGAGTGGATTTTGATGATATTCATGTTGTAGTACAACCAAAGAGTGTGATCCATTCTATGATTCAGTTTAAGGATGGAAGTGTGATCGCACAGCTTGGAACACCGGATATGAAATTACCGATTCAATATGCATTATTTTATCCACAACATAGAAATCTTGCGGGAGAACGTCTAGATTTTGCAAAATTAAAAGAAATTACATTTGAAGAACCACCAGTGGATGTTCTAAAAGGACTTCCTTATGCATATAAAGCAGGTAGGATCGGTGGAAGCATGCCAACAGTCTTAAATGCTGCAAATGAAAAAGCAGTTGCATTATTTTTAGACCGTAAGATTCAGTTTTTAGATATTTACGACATCATTGAAGACACAATGAATGCCCATAAAGTTATTGAGAATCCGACACTGGAAGAAGTGTTGGAGACAGAGCAATGGGTGTATGAACACATAGAAAGCAGGTAGATCATTGAATATTATCATTGCAATTTTAATTTTTGGAATTATTATTATTGTGCATGAATTAGGGCATTTTCTGATCGCTAAGAAAAATGGGATTCAGGTAGATGAATTTTGCATTGGACTTGGACCAACGATTATAGGAAAGCAGGTTGGAGAGACTTTTTATTCTGTCAAACTGCTGCCATTTGGTGGTGCATGTATGATGGGAGAAGATGAAGACCGACCTGAAGAAAATGCGTTTAATAATAAGTCCGTCTGGGCAAGGATGGCAGTTATTTTTGGAGGACCATTTTTTAACTTTATCTTAGCGTTTATATTTTCAATTATAGTGATCGGAATGTCTGGTGCTGACATTCCGAAGATTTCCAAAGTAGAAAAAGATTCACCAGCATATGAAGCAGGAATCCGTAAAGGAGATACTATGATCAAAGTTGCTGGAAAGAAAATGCACAATTACAGAGAGTTTTCCTATTATATGTATTTAGATTATGATGGAGGGAAAATTCCGATCACGATATTACAAAACGGAAAAGAAAAAAATATAAACGTCACACCAGAGTATGATAAAGAACGAGGGCAATATCTGATCGGGATCACCTGGAATGGATATCAGAAAGTAGGTCCGTTAAAAACGATCGAATACAGTTTCCGAGAAGTAGGATTGCAGGTAAAGATTACTTTAAAGAGTGTAAAGATGTTAGTTTCACAAAAACTTGGTGTGAAAGATCTTTCAGGACCAGTAGGAATTGTCAAAACGGTCGGAGACCAATATACACAGGCTGCTGCCTATGGATTTAAAACAGTATTTTTGACAATGGTAAACTGGATCATTTTGATCAGCGCAAACCTTGGTGTGATGAATCTATTGCCATTACCAGCACTTGATGGAGGTCGTTTATTGTTTTTGATCATAGAAGCAATTACTGGAAAGGCTGTGCCACAGAATATGGAAGCGCTGGTACACACTGCAGGGTTGATCTTATTAATGCTTTTGATGGTATTTGTAATGTATCAAGATATTGTAAAGATTTTCATGTAAAGGGGGATTTGCATGTATACAAGAAATCAGACAAGAGTTATTTCGATAGGAGATGTTAAGATTGGAGGAGGCAATCCAGTTGCCATCCAGTCTATGACAAATACAAAGACAGAAAATGTGGAAGAGACGGTCAAACAGATTCTTGCTCTTGAGAAGTCTGGATGCCAGATCATTCGCTGTACTGTTCCAACAATGAAAGCTGCCGAAGCTTTTACAGAGATTAAGAAGCAGATTCATATTCCGTTGGTCGCGGATATTCATTTTGACTATAAACTTGCAATTGCAGCGATGGAACATGGGGCAGATAAGATCCGTATCAATCCTGGGAATATCGGTGGAGAAGAGAATATCCGCAAAGTGGTAGAAACAGCAAAGAAATATCATGTACCGATCCGTGTTGGTGTAAACAGCGGATCATTGGAGAAACCACTTGTTAAAAAATATAACGGAGTAACTGCACAAGGGCTGGTAGAAAGTGCCTTAGATAAAGTTGCTATGCTTGAAAAATATGATTTTCATGATATGGTAGTCAGTATTAAGTCTTCTGATGTTTTGATGTGTGCAGAAGCGTACCGCCTAGTCGCAGACAAAATCAATTACCCTCTGCATGTAGGGATCACAGAAGCTGGAACAGTTTTTAGTGGTAATATCAAATCAGCTGTAGGACTTGGAATTATCTTAAATCAGGGAATTGGTGATACGATCCGTGTATCATTGACAGGAGATCCAGTCAACGAGATTGCCAGTGCGAAACTGATCTTAAAGACATTAGGACTTCGTTCCGGAGGAATTGAAGTTGTATCCTGCCCAACATGTGGACGTACGAATATCGATCTGATTCCACTTGCCAATCAGGTAGAGACAATGGCTGCAGATTTTGAAAATCTGAATCTTAAGGTTGCTGTTATGGGGTGCGTTGTAAACGGACCAGGAGAGGCCAAAGAAGCAGATGTGGGAATCGCTGGTGGAAACGGAGAGGGACTTCTGATCAAGAAAGGCGAGGTTATCCGTAAAGTACCAGAAGATCAATTACTTGATACTTTAAGATATGAATTAGAACACTGGGGTGAATAAAATGGAAGTGACAACAAAACCATTTTTCAGTGTATTTCCAGATTTGAAAGTTTCTGACGATGTAAGATCTTTGTTTGAAGATGCGAATATTAGAGAGATCACACTAAAGAAAAAAGAAAACACGCTTAAGATTTCTTTTCAGTGTGATCATCTGATCTCAAGAGTCGATACATGGAGAATGGAACGCACGATCCGGGAACAGCTGTTTTCAAAGCGTTTTGTAAAGATTCGTTTTCAGGAAAGTTATCACCTGTCAGAACAATATAATCTCAAATATCTAATGGAGCATTACATGAAAAGCTTCCTCTTTGAGTTAAAAGGCAAAGGGGAGGTTATTTTTAATGTCGTGAGAAAAGGGGATTATAAAATTGAAGATGATGTGATCACCTTTTACTTTGAAGATACATTTGTAAACCGCAATAAAGCCCCAGAGATCAAAGAATTTTTTGAGATGATTTTAAAAGAACGTTTTTCTATTGATGCAAAAGTCGGATTTGATTTCTCTAAGACGATTGATCGAAGCCTTAAGATGGAAAGTGATTATCGCTTACAACAAGAAATCCATACGATCGTGGAGCACGCAGATATCGTTGAGAAAGAACAAAAAGAAGAGAAAAAAGCAAGAAAGAAAGCAGCTGCAACGAAAAAAGAGCATATGTTTAAGAAAAAACCAAAATATTCAGATGATCCAACCTTATTATATGGACGAAATTGTGATGGCGAGCTGATGGAGATCAAGGATATCTATGATGAGATCGGGGAAGTTGTGATTCATGGGCAGATCACATTTCTTGAAACACGAGAAATCCGTAATGAAAAAACAATCATCATTTTTCATATTACCGATTTTACAGATACGATCAGCTGCAAGGTTTTCGTAAGAAATGAACAGCTGCCCGATATTTTAGATGGTTTGAAAAAAGGTGGATTCTATCGTATCAAAGCAGTTGCGATGTATGACAAATTTGATCATGAGATCTCTTTAGGATCTGTGGCAGGAATCAAGGCGATTACAGATTTCAGGGAAAAACGTCAGGACACATCCATGGAAAAACGTGTGGAATTACATCTCCATACAGTGATGAGCGATAATGACAGTGTGGTACAGATCAAAGATATTGTAAATCGCGCCTACGAATGGGGACATCCGGCGGTTGCGATTACAGATCACGGTGTATTGCAGGGATTTCCGATCGCACGTCATGCATACGAAGACTTGAGACTAAAAGAAGATGATCCATTTAAGATCATTTATGGGGTAGAAGGATATTTCGTTGATGACCTTGGAGATTTGATCATTGATTCAAAAGGGCAGTCACTAATGGACAGTTATGTTGTATTCGATATTGAGACAACAGGATTTAACAGTGTCAATGACCGAATTATAGAAATTGGTGCGGTAAGAGTCGTGGAAGGAGAGATTAAAGAAACATTCAGTGAATTTGTCAATCCAGAGCGCCCAATTCCATATAAGATCACTCAGCTGACAACGATCACAGATGATATGGTAAAAGATGCGGGAACGATCGAAGAGATTCTTCCACAGTTTTTAAAATTCTGTGAGGGATCTGTTTTGGTTGCACATAATGCAGGATTTGATACAGGGTTTATCCGCGAAAATGCGAAAAGGTTGAATCTTCCATATGATCATACAGTTGTGGATACACTGGGGCTTGCAAGATGTCTAATGGGACATCTTGGTAAATTTACACTGGATAACATTTGTAAACATTTAAATATCATACTGGAAACACACCATAGAGCAGTTGATGATGCAACAGCAACAGGAAAGATTTTTGTAGAATTCATTTCTATGTTAAAAGAAAAAGATATTACAGATCTAGATCAGGTCAACGAATTTGCAAATGATAATGTCGATCTAATCAAAAAAGGACGCATGTATCATGGAATTATTCTGGTTAAGAATAATACAGGGCGTGTTAATTTAAACCGCTTGGTATCAGAATCACATTTAAATTACTTTAACCGTCGCCCAAGAATGCCAAAGTCTCTGATCAATAAATATAGAGATGGATTGATCATTGGATCTGCGTGTGAAGCAGGAGAATTATATCAGGCATTGCTTGATGAACGCTCAGATGAAACGATTGCGAATATTGTATCATTTTATGACTATCTGGAGATTCAGCCAGTAGGAAACAATGAATTTATGATTGGATCCGAACGTGTTGAGAATGTGAATTCGATCGAAGATATTCAGAAATTCAATCAAAAGATCGTAGATCTTGGAGAACAATTCCATAAGCCAGTCGTTGCAACATGTGATGTACATTTTCTAAATCCAGATGATGCAATCTATCGTTCTATTTTATTAGCTGGAAAAGGATTTAAAGATGCTGACCAGCAGGCACCACTTTATTTTAGGACAACACAGGAGATGTTAGATGAGTTTGCGTATCTTGGAAGTGAGAAAGCCAAAGAAGTTGTCATAACAAACACGAATAAGATCAATGATATGATTGAAAATATTTCTCCGATCCATCCAGATAAATGCCCGCCGGTAATCCCAGATTCAGACAAAACATTAAGAGAAATCTGTTATAATAGAGCACATAAGATTTATGGAGATGATCTTCCAGAACGAGTGACAAGTCGTTTGGAAAAAGAATTAAACTCTATTATTGGAAATGGATATGCGGTAATGTACATCATCGCACAGAAACTGGTATGGGATTCGAATGACCATGGGTATCTGGTAGGATCACGAGGATCGGTAGGATCTTCCTTTGCAGCAACGATGTCAGGGATCACGGAAGTAAATCCGTTGCCAGCACATTATATCTGTCCAGAATGTCATTTTGTGGATTTTGACTCAGAACAGGTGCAAAAATATGCGAAGATGGGTATGTCAGGTTTTGACATGCCAGATGCATACTGTCCAAAGTGTGGAGCAAAGATGACGAAAGAAGGACAGGATATCCCGTTTGAGACATTCCTTGGGTTTAAAGGAAATAAAGAGCCGGATATCGACTTAAACTTCTCAGGAGAATATCAGGGAAAAGCACATGCTTATGTAGAAGTTATCTTTGGAAAAGGAAAAGCATTCCGAGCGGGAACGATCGGTACACTGGCAGAGAAAACAGCCTATGGTTATGTGTTGAAATATCTGGAAGAACGAGGAATCAGTAAACGTCGTTGTGAAATAGAGAGATTAGCACTTGGATGTACGGGAGTTAAGAGAACAACTGGTCAGCATCCGGGTGGAATCATTGTAGTACCGCATGATAAAGAAATTTATGATTTTACAGCGGTACAACATCCAGCCAATGATATGAATACACCGATCATTACGACACATTTTGAATACCATTCGATTGACCAGAACCTATTAAAACTTGATATTCTGGGACATGACGATCCATCTATGATCCGAAGAATGGAAGATATCACAGGAATTGATGCACAGACGATCCCAATGGACGATAAAGGCGTTATGGGATTATTTCATGGAACAGAAACTTTAGGGATCACACCAGAAGATATTGATGGGACACCGCTTGGATCACTTGGAGTACCGGAATTTGGGACAGACTTTGTAATTCAAATGCTTCAGGATACGCATCCACAGAGCTTTTCTGATCTTGTCCGTATTTCTGGGTTGTCTCATGGAACCGATGTATGGCTTGGAAATGCTCAGACATTGATCGAGAATGGAGATGCGGTTATTTCAACAGCAATCTGTTGTCGAGATGATATCATGGTATATCTGATCAATCAGGGATTGGAACAGGAAGCGTCATTTAAGATCATGGAAGGAGTCCGAAAAGGAAAGGGACTTACAGATGAACAAGAACAGATGATGAGAGATCACAATGTGCCAGATTGGTATATCTGGTCTTGTAAACAGATCAAATATATGTTCCCGAAAGCCCATGCGGCAGCTTATGTTATGATGGCATGGAGGATCGCATGGTATAAGGTATATCACCCATTGGCATATTATGCAGCATATTTCAGTATTCGAGCGAAGGCATTTTCTTATGAAGATATGTGTCTTGGAAAAGAACGTTTGGATGAAAAGATGAGTATTATTAAGAATACACCAAAACACGAAGTTAAAAATGCAGATCTTGATCTGTTACGAGAAATGAAGATTGCGGATGAAATGTATGCAAGAGGCTATGAATTCTGGCCACTGGATATTTACAAGGCAAAGGCAAAAGATTTTCAAGTGATCGATGGAAAAATCATGCCAGCACTTACCAGTATTGATGGAATGGGTGAAAAAGCGGCACAGCAGGTAGAAGAAGCAGCCAAAGGAGAACCATTTACATCCTTGGAAAACTTCAGAAACAGAACAAAAGCACCACAAGCATGTATCGAGAAAATGAAAGAACTTGGAATTATGGGAGATCTATCAGATACTGATCAGTTAAGTTTCGATTTTCTTTGATAATATATGAAAAAACTCTTGTCAAGAGATATTTTTCATGTTAAACTAAATATAGCTTAAGAAAAGATGACTTAGGAGTGGGCATATGTCCACTCCTATTTTGTGTAACAATGAAGAAATAACACTACAAAAGAAAGGGTTGATACATTGGCAAGACGAGTTGATATTGAAACAAAAACAGAAGAACTGGTATTACCGATCATTGAAGCCAACAATTTTGAACTGGTGGATGTAGAATATGTCAAAGAAGGAGCAAACTGGTATTTAAGAGTTTACGCAGACAAAGAAGGTGGAATTGCAATTGATGACTGCGTGCTGATCAGCAGAAGCTTAGAAGAGAAACTAGATGCAGAAGATTTTATCGAAGATGCATATATTTTAGAAGTAAGTTCTCCAGGACTTGGAAGACCACTAAAAAAAGAAAAAGATTATGTAAGAAGTGTCGGAAAGTCCATTGACATCAAGCTTTATAAAGCAATTGATAAGCAAAAGGAATTTACTGGTATTTTAAAAGAAAACATGGAAGATCAGATTGTACTAACAATCGAAGATCAGGATATTACATTTGAGAAAAAGAGCATTGCAAGTGCTCATTTGTCGTTAGATTTTTAAGGAGGAAGAAAGAGAATGAGTGAATTAATTGCGGCATTAAATCAGTTGGAGAAGGAAAAAGGTATTGATAAAGACGTTATCATGGAAGCCATTGAAAATTCCCTGCTTGCTGCATGTAAAAGAGATTTTGGAAGTGCAGATAACGTTGTAGTTAATATGGATCGTGAAACAGGAGATATTTATGTTTATGCGATCAAAGAAGTTGTAGACGAAGTTTATGATCCTGCTCTGGAGATCAGTCTTGGAAAAGCAAAGGCAATCGATCAGAACTTAAATCTTGGAGATACTGTAAGAATTGAAATCACACCAAAAGATTTCGGACGTATTGCAGCAATGCATGCAAGAAGCGTTATTGTGCAGAAAATCAAAGAAGAAGAAAGAAGAGTTGTATATGATCATTTCTACTGCAAAGAAAAAGATATCGTAACAGGTGTTGTTCAGCGTTATGTTGGAGAGAATGTAAGTGTAAGCTTAGATGACAAAACAGATGCTCTGTTAATGAAATCTGAACAGATCAGAGGTGAAGTGTTCAAACCAACAGAGAGAATCAAACTTTATATTGTAGAAGTAAAAGAAACAAATCGTGGACCACGTATTCTTGTTTCAAGAACACATCCAGATCTTGTAAAACGTTTATTTGAGAAAGAAGTTGCGGAAATTCAGGATGGAACAGTAGAGATCAAGAACATTGTGCGTGAAGCAGGATCAAGAACAAAGATGGCTGTATGGTCCAATGATAAGAATGTAGATCCAGTTGGAGCATGTGTCGGATTAAATGGTGCCAGAGTGAATGCAATCGTCAATGACTTAAAAGGCGAGAAAATCGATATCATCAACTGGAATGAAGATCCTTGTGTATTCATTGAGAATGCATTAAGCCCATCAAAAGTTGTTTCTGTGGCAGTTGATGTAGAAGAAAAGAGTGCAGAAGTTGTAGTTCCAGATTACCAGTTATCATTAGCAATCGGTAAAGAAGGACAGAATGCGAGACTAGCTGCAAGATTAACAGGCTATAAGATTGACATTAAGAGTGAATCACAGGCAGCTGAAGAAGCAGCAAAAGTCAGTGAAGAACCAGAGGCAGATGAATTTGAGATTGAAGAAGATCTTTTTAACGAAGAGATCAATGATGATTTCGTAGAAGATGCAGAGAATACAGAAGAAGCTGTTGAAGATTTTGATGCAGAGGATATTGAAGAATAGGAAATATCAGCAGGTGATAAAATGAATCGAAAAATTCCAACAAGAAAATGTATCGGGTGCGGTGAATTAAAAGAAAAGAATCAATTAGTCCGGATCGTAAGATCAAAAGAAGGTGAGATCAGTCTTGATATGACTGGAAAGAAAAATGGGAGAGGGGCATATATATGCCCTGATCCACAGTGTCTAAAACAAGCATTTAAGAAAAAAGGACTAGATCGTTCTTTTAAGATAGGAGTACCGGAATCGGTCTATGAGACATTAAAAAAGGAGATGGAAGAACTTTATGAATAAAGGATTATCTCTTCTAGGTCTTGCATTCAGATCCGGTAATCTGGTCAGTGGAGAATTTGCCGCAAGAGAAGCTGTCAGGAAAAAGACAGCAGCTCTTATCATTGTAGCCAATGATGCTTCCGATAATACAAAAAAGATGTTTGAGAATCAATGTAAACATTATCAAGTACCTTTTTATTGCTGGGGATTAAAAGAAGAGCTTGGGCATGCGATCGGGAAGGAGTTTCGAGCGTCGATCGCAGTGACTGATCAAGGTTTTGCAGAAGCTCTTTTAAAACAGCTTGATAAATAAGAATCGCAGGAGGTATATTTATGGCAAAATTCAGAGTTTATGAAATTGCAAAGAAATATAATAAAGACAATAAAGAAATTTTAGAAATCTTGAAAGCCAATCATGTAGAAGTGAAAAACCACATGAGTACCATAGGAGATGAGCAGATCAAAATGATCGAGAATGCGTTGAAACCAAAGAAAGAAGCAAAACAGGATCATAATTCAAAGAAACAGGAAAATTCAAAAAGAAAAGATAATAAAAAAGCACAGAATATGGAAAAGAAAAATAATAAAAAAACTCAGGAAGTAAAGAACAATAAAAATAATTCAAGAAATAAAAATAATGATGGGGATAAAAAGATCTTAAGAAAAGATAATCCTCAGAACTCTCAGAAGTTTGGAAAAAATAATAAAAAGAATAAGAAATTTAACAATAAAAACCAGAACCAGAATCAGGAGCATAAGAAAAAGAAAAAAACATCAGGACCTGGTGCCTTTATTAAACCAGAACCAGTAAAGAAACCGGAAGTAGATCCAAATGCGCCAGTAAAGATTCCTCCAGTATTAACACTGAAAGAACTTGCAGATGCATTATCTATTCCTGCAAATGATATCATTAAGAAATTACTGATCAGCGGATCTGGAATGTTAAATGTAAACTCTGAACTTGACTTTGAAAAAGCAGAAGAGATCGCAATGGAATTTGATCGTCTGGTAGAGATGGAAGAACAGGTAGATGTGATCGAAGAACTGTTAAAAGAAGAGGAAGAAGACGAAACAGATATGATCGTAAGACCACCAGTTGTCTGTGTTATGGGTCATGTTGACCATGGTAAAACTTCTTTACTTGATAAGATCCGTTCTTCTCATGTTACAACAGGAGAAGCAGGTGGTATCACACAGCATATTGGAGCTTATGTTGTTGAAACATCCAATGGAAAGATCACATTCTTAGATACACCAGGACATGAGGCATTCACATCTATGCGTATGAGAGGTGCCCAGTCTACAGATATCGCAATCTTAGTCGTAGCTGCAGATGACGGTGTTATGCCACAGACGATCGAAGCGATCAACCATGCGAAAGCAGCAGGAATCGAGATCATTGTTGCGATCAATAAGATTGATAAAGAAAGCGCCAACATTGAGAGAGTAAAACAGGAACTGATCGAATATGAATTGGTACCAGAAGACTGGGGTGGAAGCACGATCTTTTGTCCAGTATCTGCACATACAGGAGAAGGAATCGATGAATTATTAAATATGGTTTCTTTAACAGCAGAAGTTTTGGAATTAAAAGCAAATCCAAATCGTAAAGCAAGAGGTATTGTCTTAGAAGCACAACTTGATAAAGGTCGTGGACCAGTTGCAACTGTATTAGTACAGAAAGGTACATTACATGTTGGTGATGCAGTAGCGATCGGAAGTGCTCATGGTAAAGTTCGTGCAATGATAAATGACAAAGGAAAACGTATTAAAACAGCAGGACCATCTACACCAGTTGAGATCTTAGGTTTAAGTGAAGTTCCAAATGCTGGAGAAGTTATGATGGTTATGGATAGCGAAAAAGAAGCAAGATCCGTAGCAGAGAAATTTATTGCTTATGGACGTGAAAAAATGTTATCTGAGACAAAACAGCAGTTATCATTAGATGATCTATTTAACCAGATCCAGGCAGGAAGCGTCAAAGAATTGAATATCATTGTAAAAGCCGATGTACAGGGATCTGTAGAAGCGGTTAAACAGAGTCTTGTAAAACTTTCTAATGATGAAGTTGCAGTCAAAGTCATTCATGGTGGTGTAGGTGCTATCACAGAATCTGATGTAAACTTAGCAGCAGCTTCTAATGCGATCATTATCGGATTTAATGTTCGTCCAGAACCAGCGGCTAAAGATGCAGCAAGTGCAGAGAAAGTAGACCTTCGTCTGTATCGTGTCATCTACAATGCGATTGAAGATATTGAAGCAGCTATGAAGGGTATGCTAGATCCTGAATTTGTAGAGAAAGTTACAGGGCATGCAGAAGTACGTCAGATTTTCAAAGCCTCTGGAGTTGGAACGATCGCAGGATCTTATGTATTAGATGGAACAATTCAGCGTGACAGCTCAGCACGTATTATTCGTGATGGTATTGTTGTTCATGAAGGAAAACTTGCATCTATCCAACGTGGAAAAGATGCGGTCAAAGAAGTTCGCAGCGGATTTGAATGTGGTCTTGTTATGGAAAGCTATAATGACATCAAAGAAGGGGATCAGATCGAATCCTTTATTATGGAAGAGGTCCCAAGATAATTTCCTGAAGGGAGTAGCAATATGAGAAAAAACAGCATTAAAAATACAAGGATCAATGGTGAAGTTCAGAGAGAATTAAGCCGTATCATCAGCAGAGAGATCAAAGATCCAAGAATTGCACCAATGACATCTGTTGTTGATGCCGTTGTGACATCGGATCTGAAACAGTGCAAAGCATATATCAGTGTTCTTGGAAATGATGAAGAAAAAGAAGAAACGATGAAAGGCTTAAACAGTGCGGTAGGTTATATCCGCCGAGAACTTGCACACTCTATTAATTTAAGAAATACACCAGAGATTACATTTATTTTAGATGATTCCATTGAATATGGAGTAAATATGTCAAAGAAGATAGATGAATTAAATCATGGGAGTGAGAATGAAACACTTTAATGAACAGATTTCAAAGGCTAAAACAATTGCCATTACAGGACACATCCATCCGGATGGAGACTGTATTGGCAGTTGCCTTGCCTTAAAACAGTATATTTTAGATAATTATTCTGGGAAAAAAGTTGATGTTTATTTAGAATCGATCAGCACAGAGTTTCGTTTTTTAAGTCATGCGCAGGAGATCATCACAGAGTCGAAAGATGATGAAAGCTATGATCTGTTTTTTGTTTTAGATTGTGGCTCTGAAGATCGTTATGAACCATTTGCAGCAATGGTCAGATGTGCAAAAACATTGATCGGAATCGATCATCATATCAGTAATGATGGATTTGGGGACTTTTATAAGATCGATCCACAGGCGAGTGCAACTTGTGAAGTTTTGTGCCAGATTTTTGAAGAGGATAAGATTTCAAAAGAATGTGCCCAGTGCCTATACACAGGAATCGTGCATGATACCGGAGTGTTTAAGCATTCAAATACAACACGTAAAACGATGGAATATGCGGGAATGTTACTGGAGAAGGGTGTTTCAACTACAAAGATCATTGATGAGACATTTTATCAGAAGACATTTGTACAAAATCAGTTGTTAGGGAAAGCATTATTAAAAAGTCAACTTTATGCAGATGGACAGATTATTATTTCGAATCTTTCAGAACAAGATTTTGAAGAGCTTCATGCATCAACATCCGACAGTGATGGGATCATTGATCAGCTGCGAATTACAAAAGGTGTGGAAGCAGCAATTTTTCTATATCCGATCGAAAACGGCTATAAAGTAAGTATGCGTTCGAATGAGAAAGTTAAGGTTTCAGAGATTGCTAAAACACATGGAGGTGGAGGACATATCCGTGCAGCAGGATGTTCCATGAAAGGAACATTGAAAGACATTCAAAGTACGATCATAAGCGAGATTACAGAACAATTATAAGGTAGAGGTTTTTATGTACAACGGATTATTGAATATATATAAAGAAAAAGATTTTACATCGCATGATGTTGTCGCAAAACTTCGAGGGATCTTACGTCAGAAAAAGATTGGTCATACAGGAACTTTGGATCCAAATGCAGAAGGAGTATTGCCGGTCTGTCTTGGAAAAGGAACAAAGTTATGCGATATGTTAACAGGAACGAAGAAACAGTATAAGGTAAGCTTTGTGTTTGAAAAAGAGACAGATACAGAAGATATATGGGGAACTGTTACGAAAACACATGAACCGTTAAAACAAGATGCACCGATCAAAGATATGATCTTGTCTTTCGTTGGAGAATATGATCAGGTACCACCTATGTATTCTGCAAAGAAAATTAATGGAAAGAAGCTGTATGAACTTGCCAGAGAAGGAAAAATTATCGAGCGCAAACCAGAACGGATCAGGATCTATGATATTTCAGATATTGAAATCTCTTATCCAGAAGTTACAATGACAGTTACATGCAGCAAAGGTACATATATCCGAAGTCTTTGCAGGGATATTGGACATAAGCTTCAAAATGGAGCGTGTATGACAAAGTTAGTCCGTACAAGATCCAGTGGTTTTCAATTAGAATATGCTCATACATTATCAGAGATTGAGGAAGCAGTGAAAACTGGAAAAATCGAAGAATGGATAATTCCAATTGAAAAGGTTTTTCTAAAATATCAAAAAGGTACCGTAAAGAAAGACTATGATAAGGTTTTATTTAACGGAAATCCTTTAAAGAAAGAGATGTTTTATGAAATAGATCTCGATACAACAAAGAAACTTCGGGTATATGATGAAAGTGAACAGTTTATCGGAATATATTACTGGAAAAAAAATATGTTTTTCCCAGATAAGATTTTTTATGACAACAACCAATGAGAGGAAGCCATGGAATACATTCATAATACAGAACAATTTCAATTTCATAATACAGTGGTAGCTCTTGGCAAATTTGACGGAATGCATAAAGGGCATCAGTTGATCTTTGATGAACTGATTCAGTATAAGCAACTGGGATATCAGGCGGCTGTATTTTCTTTTGACCGTCCACCACTTAATATGTTAAAACACAAACATATGAGAGTGATCTACACGACCAACGAAAAGATAAAACTTCTTGCAAGAAGAGGAATTGATATTTATATCGAACATCCATTTACAGATGAATTCTCGCATTTATCACCAGAAGATTTTGTGATCAAAGTACTTCTTGAAAAAACAGGAATGAAAGTTTTAGTTGTTGGTGATGATTGTGGGTTTGGTTATAAACGTCAAGGAAACGTAGAATTACTTGAACGGATGTCAAAGGAATATGATTTTAAATTGATCGTTATTCCCAAACTTGAATTAGAAGGAGAAATTGTATCAAGCACAAGAATCCGTCATTTGCTATCTGAGGGTAAAGTGGAGGAAGTTAATCGTCTGATGGAAGATCCGTTTATGATCTGTGGATCTGTAGTTCATGGAAATCATATGGGAGCAGAAGTACTTCAAATGCCAACAGCGAATCAGATTCCATTGGAGGATAAGTTATTGCCTCCAAATGGAGTATATGTTTCAAGAATCCATTATAAAGATGAAACGTATTACGGAATTAGTAATGTTGGAGTAAAGCCAACGATCGAAGGAAAGAAACATATGGGAGTTGAAACATATATTTTAGATTTCCATAAGAATATCTATCATAAAGAAATAGAAGTGGAATTATTGTGTTTTAAAAGACCAGAAATGAAATTTGATTCTCTAGAATCTTTAAGCCAGCAGATGCATGAGGATGCAGAATTTGCAAGAAGATATGCAAAAGAACATTATGGATATGAAGCATAATTGAACATAAAAATGTACAATTTTTCTTTTAAAAATCACTTATTTGTAGTATAATATTCATAACAAAGAATAACTTGAATATTTTATCCTTTGGGGAAAGGAGCGATTCATATGAGTACTAACACAATTATTACAATCGAACGACAATATGGAAGCGGAGGACACTTGATTGGAGAGAAGCTTGCCGAAAGTTTAGGAATCCCTTTTTATGACAGTGAACTGATTAAAGTTGCTGCAAAGGAAAGCGGCATTTGTGAAGAGATCTTTGAAAGTTTTGATGAAAAACCAACGACTAGTTTTCTTTACTCTCTGGTAATGGATCCTTATTCATTAGGATACAATTCCAATTCTTTTGACTTGCCATTGAATCATAAGGTGTTTTTGGCAGCTTTTGATACGATTAAGGAACTGGCATCAAAGGGACCTTGTGTGTTCGTTGGAAGATGTGCAGATTATGCGTTAGAAGACTTTGATAATTGTATCAGTGTATATGTACATGCACCATTTGAGGATCGTATCAAACGAATTGAGAATGAATATGGAATTCCGAATGGAAAGAGCAAAGAGATGCTGATGAAGAAAGATAAACAACGTTCCAGCTATTACAACTATTACAGTTCTAATAAGTGGGGGGATGCAAAATCATATGATCTTTGCTTAAACAGCAGTTATTTAGGAATTGATGGAAGTGTTGATCTGATCAAGAAAATAATTGCAATGAAAGAATCAGAGAAGTAATCAACAATATAAGATGATTTTAAAGGCCGTATTATTTTTAATATGGTCTTTTTTTGAGGGCATTTTGAATCTTTTTATCGTATTTTAAGCTGCAAATTATAAGAGAGTATATTGTTTTGTCGAAAGATGTGTTAAAATAGAAAACGTTATAAAAAATTATATAAAGGAGAGAGACATATGAAAAAATTTTTAGAAGAATTTAAGTCGTTTGCACTCCGTGGTAATGTTATGGATATGGCAGTCGGTGTATTGATCGGTGGTGCTTTTTCAGGAATTGTTACATCACTTACAGATAATTTTATTCAGCCGATCATAAAATTGGTTATGACAGGAAAAGTATACACATTAGAAGAAATTTCAGGATATGCATCTGCATTTGGATCTTCTGTTGTGAATTTTCTGATCATGGCGTTTATCTTATTTTGTCTTTTAAAAGCAATGAATAAGGTCATGTCATTTGGTTCAAAACCAGAGGAACCTGCACAGCCAACTACAAAAATCTGTCCATTTTGTATGAGTGAGATCGATATTCGTGCAACGAGATGTCCTCATTGTACATCTGTGCAGCCAGAGAGCGAAGCAGATCAGAAATAGAAAAGAGTATAAAATGAAAGTAACAATTATACATGGACAGAGTCATAAAGGCTCTACATATCATATTTCCAAAATTCTGGCAGACAAGATTGGCGGGGAAGTCAAGGAGTTTTTTCTGCCAAGAGATTTTGGGGAATTCTGTATTGGATGTACACAATGTTTTCGTAAATCCGAGACATTATGTCTACATTATGAAAAGATCAATCCATTAACAGAAGCACTTGATGAAGCAGATGTATTGATTTTTGAAAGTCCAGTGTATGTTTATCATGTGACTGGCTCTATGAAAGCGTTTTTAGATCATTATGGTTATCGATGGATGTTGCATAGACCAGAAGAATCAATGTTTCACAAACAGGCGGTATGTATATCAACAGCTGCTGGTGCAGGAATGAAGAGTACAAATAAAGATATGGCAGACAGCTTTTTTTACTGGGGAGTGCCAAAGGTATATAAATACGGTGTTCGTGTTATGGCAACTTCGTATAAAGACATAAAACCAAAAATAAAAGCAAAAATTGAAAAAGATACAAGTAAAATGGCATATCAGATTAAGAAGAATGCTGGGCATGTGAAAACAGGAATAAAGACAAAGATTTGCTTTTATTTTATGAGAATGCTTCATACCAGAGGCTGGGATGAGGCCGACCTTGCCTATTGGAGTAAAAAAGGCTGGGATCGAGAAAAAAGACCTTGGAAGAACAACAAAGGAGTGTGACATTAAATGAAATTAAAGAAATTAACAATATCTGCAATGTTGGTAGCTGTAGCGGTTATCTTATCATCATTTTCAATCCCGATCGGACCGAGCAGATGCTTTCCTATCCAACATATGGTCAACGTACTGGCTGCAGTGTTTCTAGGCCCTGTATATGGAGTTTCTATGGCATTTTGCACAGCACTGATCAGAAATCTACTCGGAACAGGAAGCCTGCTTGCGTTCCCTGGAAGTATGGTTGGGGCATTTGTCAGTGCTATGATTTTTAAATATACAAGATCTAAGATTGGTGCATATCTTGGAGAAGTGATTGGAACAGGAATTTTAGGTGGAATGCTTTGCTATCCGATCGCATCTATGATGATGGGACAGAAAGCAGCTTTATTTACATTTGTAGGGCCTTTCCTTGCAAGTACGCTTTGTGGGACTGTGATCGCAGCTGTGATCATTACAGCATTGTATAAATCAAAAGCGGTCCGTTTGATCGAAGAATATATAGACTAAACATTTAAAGGAGCGTTCGAAGGAGTTATGGGCATAAGGAATTAAGATACAGGAGATATTTCATGGAAAGAGACTTAACGACTGGAAGTATTGGAAGGAATATTTTGAAATTTTCACTTCCGTATTTTTTGTCATATTTTTTACAGACTTTATATGGAATGGCGGATTTGTTTATTATTGGACAATTCAATGGAGTTGCTAGCACAACCGCTGTTTCTATCGGAAGTCAGGTAATGCATATGATCACGGTTATGATCGTTGGAATTGCGATGGGGACTACCGTTATGATCGGTAAATCCGTAGGGGCAAAACAAAAGAAAGAAACTTCAAAGATCATTGGAAATACTGTCAGTTTGTTTGTATGTCTTTCTGTTGTACTTACAGTGGTGTTATTATTTTTTGTTCATCCAATTGTTCGTATCATGTCAACACCGCAACAGGCAGTAGAAGGAACAACCGCATATTTAACTATATGTTTTGCGGGAATTCCTTTGATCACTGCATATAATATCATCAGTTCCATTTTCAGGGGATTGGGAGATTCAAAAAGTCCAATGTATTTTATAGCAGTTGCTTGTGGAGTGAATATCGTTCTGGATTATGTTTTTATTGGAGGACTTCATTTTGGAGCTTCAGGTGCAGCACTTGGAACTACGTTAGCACAGACGATCAGTGTGATCGTTGCACTTATTGCAATTCGGAAGAAAGATACTGGTATTTCATTAAAACGCAGTGATTTAAAACCAGAAGGAAAAACATTGAAGAATATTTTAGGGATTGGAATTCCAATTTCCTTGCAAGATGGGTTTATACAGATTTCCTTTATTGTAATTACGATCATTGTAAATCAAAGGGGATTAAATGATGCTGCAGCTGTAGGAATCGTTGAAAAGATCATCAGTTTTGTATTTTTAGTGCCATCTTCTATGCTGTCAGCAGTTTCTGCGATTGCAGCACAAAATATTGGCGCTGGAAAAGATGAACGTGCAACAAAGACATTAAAATATGCGATTATGATTTCTATGAGTTTTGGATTATGTGTTGCAGTGCTGATGCAGTTTATTTCAAATTTTGTTGTGGGAATCTTTACAGTCGATACCATGGTTATTCACATGGGAAGCCAGTATATTCGAAGTTACATATGGGATTGCATGATTGCTGGAATTCATTTTAGTTTTAGCGGGTATTTTTGCGCATATGGAAAGTCGGGAATTTCTTTTCTTCATAATGTATTATCGATTGTACTGATTCGTATTCCAGGGGCTTATTTTGCTTCTAAATGGTTTATAGATACTTTATATCCTATGGGATGTGCAGCACCAGCAGGATCATTATTATCAGTTATTGTGTGCGGGATCGCATTTATATATTTAAAAAGAAGGAGAAGACTATGAGTATATTGATTAAAGATACAACAAAAGAAGAACGAGCAAAAATCGTAGAGGAATCTATTGGAAATATTGCAGGTGCATGTGATGGGTGCAGTGTAGGTATTGTGGAAATGTATCAAGACTATATTGATGGAAAGAAAGAACTAAGAGAAATCAATATGGAGTTTCGTGCAGGATACATTTCTGAAATAAGAAGATAATAAGGAGAATATAGATGGAAAGTAGAATAGCGATCATAGGAATTATCGTAGAAGACATAGATGCATCTTCAAAGGTAAATGATATTTTACATGATTATGGAATGTATATTCTGGGAAGAATGGGGATACCATACCACGAGAAGGGGGTTAACATTATCAGCATCGCAATTGATGCACCGCAGGATATTATTAATACGTTAGCTGGAAAACTTGGAAAAGTAGAAGGAATCAGTGCAAAAACAACATATTCAAAGATGTAAAAAATAGTTAAAAAAATAGAAAAAAGTTGTTGACATACTGTATACATCTATGGTAAGATAATCAACGTCGCTGAAAGAGCGGCAGGAAAATATAACATCGGAGCTGATCTGGCTTCTGAAAAGAATAAAAAAACTTCTTGACACAAGTGATCAGATGTGATAATCTATAAAAGTTGCTGACGGAGAACGATCAGAACAATAGAGATCAGATCTGAAAGAAAAGTTAAAAAGTTCTTGACAGATGAGATCAGAAATGATATTATATAAAAGTTGTTGCAGAGCAGAACAGCTCAGAACAACAAAATAAATTAAAAAAGTTCTTGACAAACAAAAAGAACTGTGATAAAATAATAAAGCTTCTTACACACAAGAAGCGGATCACAAAAAGATCTTTGACAACTGAACAATAAGACAACCTTGAAAATTCTAATGAATTTTTCAGATGATTTTAGTAAAAATCAACGAACGTTCTTTATAAGAACAGTAATAACAAGGATAAAGAAGCTAGTGCTTCTTGAACTTGGATCAACATTGAACATGAGAGTTTGATCCTGGCTCAGGATGAACGCTGGCGGCGTGCTTAACACATGCAAGTCGAACGAAACACCTTATTTGATTTTCTTCGGAACTGAAGATTTGGTGATTGAGTGGCGGACGGGTGAGTAACGCGTGGGTAACCTACCCTGTACAGGGGGATAACAGTCAGAAATGACTGCTAATACCGCATAAGACCACAGCACCGCATGGTGCAGGGGTAAAAACTCCGGTGGTACAGGATGGACCCGCGTCTGATTAGCTGGTTGGTGAGGTAACGGCTCACCAAGGCGACGATCAGTAGCCGGCTTGAGAGAGTGAACGGCCACATTGGGACTGAGACACGGCCCAAACTCCTACGGGAGGCAGCAGTGGGGAATATTGCACAATGGGGGAAACCCTGATGC
>OLOF01000044.1_pt1 | contig 104934 bp, 109 predicted proteins | sample 1643121 | NCBI WGS metagenome assembly OLOF01 (sample SAMEA3136677, study PRJEB25190) | human gut metagenome | biome: human gut; feature: human-associated habitat; material: faeces | place: Austria | collected 2013
ATATGAAGAATTATTAAAACAAATTTCTAAAATAGCTGAAGTTGTTGGAAAGAAAATGTAAATTATTTTAAATAATGGATATTTTTCCTTATTTTTCTTGCAATTACCAAGAATTATATATATAATAGGAACGTAATTTAGAGTTAAAGGGGGGAATAGTTCGATGGCAAAAACTGTAGTAAGAGAAAATGAATCTTTAGATGACGCTTTACGTCGTTTTAAAAGACAAGTTTCTAGAACAGGAACCCTTGCAGAAGCTCGTAAGAGAGAGTTCTACGTAAAACCAGGTTTAAAAAGAAAATTAAAATCTGAAGCAGCAAGAAAGAACAACAAAGGTAAAAGATAAAAAATGGGGCTAATGCCCTTTTTTATTTTAATTCATGAAAGTTATTAAATTATAAAAAAGTTAATATTGTGTCTTTTACTAAGAAAAGATAAAAACAGACTTTAAATAAATCTGTCTTTAAGAATCAATCAGTATCATAGTATGTATAAATTACTTTTTTATTAGAAAGGTTAATCATATTAAAAAATAAACAAGCCATCATCTTGTTTATTTTTTTTCACAATGAAAATGTCCGAAATACCAATGCTTATGGCTTACTTGATTTTCAATCAACTGTAAAAATTCTGTCAAATCAAGCTCACCGCGTATAGGGGGCAGGTTCATATAATAGACAGTGCTTTTAGGACACGTATGAGTTAAAATATAATCGATTTTAAAATTATGTGCCTTAAGATTTAATAATACTTCTTGATTGTTTGGTAATTCGGTTTCCCACCAATTATATCCTTTGACTCCCATCTGCCAAGTTGGTGAAAATGCTTTTCCGAAAGCAAAAAATGTATGTTTTTTATTGTAAGGATTTGTCTATGCATCAAATGAATAATATTTGATCTTAAAAAATGGACTTTTCCGCCATTCTATATTGTAATGGGTAATTGATTTAGATAGTCGAAGTTTTTGTGATTTCCATCAATAAAACAGATTTGATAGGGGAGTGCTGCTAATTTATTTAAAAAATCCAGCTCTTTTTGATTGTTGTGAAACACAAAGCCGAAATCTCCAACAATAAAATATCACGTTTAGTTAAATAGTGATTAAACACATTAAAACATCCTTGATGGTCGAGGGTATCTCCGGTAATATAAATCGTTTTTTCTCCTTAAAAAATCTATTGCTTTGATTAAAAATTGCATAATAAACATATTGATAATTTTATTAAGCAAGATTAAATCATGAGTATTTGACGATTAACTAATAATGTAAAAAATGCAAAATTAATTTCTTCAAAATCTATACTAGTATCACTATCATTTTTTATCATTACATATAAGTTTAAGTTACTTTTGTTAATAGGTATGTCATATGCATCTCTAAAATGATTTTAGTATAAAAATTATTATAGTGAAACTATTTTATTACACGATTAAACGCATTTACTAAAAAAATATTCATATAATTAGTTAGGTGATTCGATGATCTATATGGAAAATAAATGTTTAAGTGTCAAATATTATGAATGTGTGATGCTTTTAGAAAATAATGTTATTGAGATAAAGATGGCTAATAATACTCTTAAAGTAACTGGCGCAGATTTAGAAATAAGATATTATAGTGATCAAGAAGTAATAATTTATGGAAAGATTGATTGCTTAAGATTTCTATGAGATTAGGATATGATTTATGTGAAGTCGTCAGTGAGGATATAGTAGGGTTATTGAAATCATTTAAAGAGAACCATATTACAGTATTTCAATTAACAAAAGTCGATGATTGTACATATCGATTCTATTTGCCTATTTATCAACGGATAATGGTTCGTAAATATCATTTAACAATTATCAAAAGTGTTGGAATACTGTATTATTTAATTTTAATATTTTATCGTAAATTGAGCATCGTTGGAGTTGTCAGTTTTGCAGTCACTGTGATTTTATGTAATCAATTTATTTTTAGAGTTGAGATTATCGGTAATAATCCTAGTACAACTAAATTAGTTAATCAGGTTTTAGCTGAAAATCATATTGATGTTGGTGATAAAAAAAGAACTTATCAACAATTAAATGATATTTATGATGATTTAAAAGATAGTTTTAAAGGGAAGATAGATTATTTAAATATTTATCAAGAAGGTGGCGTATTATTTGTAAAATATACAAATAGTGTTGGAGCTAAAAAAGTAGAAAAGAATTTTGAGAATATTTATGCAAGTAAAGACGGAGTAATTCAAAAAATTGATGTTAGCAGTGGAAATATTTTGGTTAAGTTGAACCAGTATGTAAAAAAAGGTGATCTGCTAGTTTCTAATACGATTACTTCGACTAGTGAAGTAGATAAAATTATTGAAACCGAAGGAACGATCAAAGCATATACGTATACTACTTATGAGGCGAAGATCGATAAGAAAAAAATGGATGATGGTGAAGCATTTAGCTATCTTCTCCATACAATTCGTAGTAAACTAGGTTCAATCGATAAAATAGATAGAGAAAAAGTTTTATCTTATGGTATAATTGATAACAAAAGAGTATTAAAGGTACAATATATTTTGATAGAAGATATTGCATCTAAAGAGGAGAATTAAATGACAGAACAAGTTAAATTAGAAGAATATAGTATTGCGCAATTAAATAATATTTGTGGAAATCATGACGAGAATTTTAAAATGATTGAAGAAGCCTTAAATGTGAGTATTTCTCTTAGAGGTGATGAACTCAGCATTACAGGTGATGATCCAGAACATTTTAAAGAAGCAAAAAAAGTAGTTGCTGCACTTTTAGGATTAGTCGCAAAAGGAATTACGATTACACGCCGTGATGTTGTTTATGCATTGAAATTAACAAAAGAAGATAATTTAGGAAAAATTAGTGAATTATACAATATTAGGATTACTAAAACAGCGAGTGGTAAGATGATTTATCCTAAAACAATGGGACAAAAAGATTATTACTTTGCTCTTAAAAATAATGATGTTGTTTTTGGAGTTGGACCGGCAGGAACAGGTAAAACTTATTTAGCAGTAGTATTTGCGGTTGACGCACTGAAAAATAATATCGTTAAAAAGATAGTTTTAACAAGACCAGCAGTTGAAGCGGGAGAAAATTTAGGTTTCTTGCCTGGCGATTTAAAAGAAAAAGTTGATCCATATCTTCGTCCTCTATACGATGCTCTGCATGATATGCTGGGTGTTGAACAAACTGAACGTTTGATTGAAAAAGGGGTTATTGAAATTGCTCCTCTAGCATATATGCGTGGAAGGACTCTAGAAGATGCATACGTGATTCTAGACGAAGCACAAAACACTACTGATAACCAAATGAAGATGTTTTTAACACGTTTAGGTTTTAATTCAAAGATGATTATTACAGGTGATATTACACAAATTGATTTACCTCGTGGAGTTGAATCCGGATTAATAAAAGCACTAAAAATCCTAAAGGGAGTTAAAGGCATTTCATTTATTCATTTAACTGCTATGGATGTTGTTCGTCATCCAGTTGTTCAAAGAATTATAGAAAGGTATGAAGGAAAAGATGAATAAGTTATTAATTATCGAGGACGATGTTTCGATAAACAAGATCCTTTGCCATGAATTAACTAATAAAGACTATCAGGTAGATAGTCTTTATGATGGAAAAGATGCTTGTAAGCAGATTTTATCAAATGAGTATGATTTAGTACTTGTTGATTGGATGCTGCCATATAAAGATGGAGTTCAAATAATTCAAGAATGTCGTAATAACGGATATATTAAGCCGATGATTTTATTAACTGCTCGCAGTGAACAAGAAGATATTATAAAGGGCTTAGAATCAGGGGCTGATGATTATTTAATGAAACCTTTTCAAGCTAATATTTTGATTGCTCGAATTGAAGCTCATTTAAGACGGTATCATAAACATTTTAAAGGAATTATTAAATATTTAGATATAAAAATGGATTTAAGTAAGCATGAAGTATTTGTTGGTGATGAACTGATTAATCTTACTAAAGTAGAATATGACTTGTTACAAATGTTTATTGATAATAAAGAAGAGGTTTTATCACGTCAAGAGCTCTTGATGAAGATTTGGAATTTTAATTATGATGGTGATACTCGTTTAGTGGATATTCATGTATTTAAATTAAAAACAAAATTAAAAGATAGTCAGGCTTGTTTCCAGTCAGTGCGTGGCGTTGGATACAAGTTGGTGAGCAAAGATGAATAAGAATTATCAAAAGGTTATTTTTTCAGCAATCATTGTAATTATTTTAATGATTTGGAATTTTAATTATAGTTATATTTATTTGATTGGATTTATGATTGCGATGTTATTTATCGTTTATGATACAAATCGTTATTATCAACAGCAAATTAATTTTTATAAACGTGAAAAAGAAAATGAAATTCGTGAAGTTGAAGGAGAAAAAGATTTTAATCATAAAATCTTAAATTCTCTAATCAAAACAATGAATTTACCGATGATTTTTGTTAATAAAGAAGGAACGATTATCTTCACTAATCAGAGTTTCCGTGATGCTTTTAAAATCAAACATTTGCGAGGTAAATATTATAAAGATATTTTTACAGATCAGTTATTAAATATTGTTGATCAAAGTTATATTTTTGAAAGAAAGTTTTCAACTGCAGTTTGTATTGATGAACGTTATTATCAAATTGAAACAACACCTGTATTTCGTGATGATGTAGCATTCGATGGAAGTATTATTCTTTTTACTGATGTTACACAGGTAAAAGAGATCGAAAAGATGCAAAAACAGTTTTTTTCAGATATTTCTCATGAATTAAAAACACCAATGAGTGCAATTATTGGTAGCGTAGAAATTCTTCAAAAAGAAGGAATAAAAAATAAAGATACTTTTAACGAATTTATGGGTATACTACTAAAGGAAAGTTATCGGATGCAGAATATTATTGGAGATATTTTAGAATTATCTCGATTAGAACAGCCTCAAGCGACTCTAAGTCCTGCACTGGTAGATATTGATTCACTGATCAAAGATACAGTGGAATTATTTGAGCCTTTAGCAAAAGATAAACAATTGTCATTAGTATATCAAACAAAAATCAAAGAAGAATTGATGTTAGATTATACGACCGTTAAAACGATTTTAAATAACCTGGTTTCTAATGCTATTAAATATTCTAATGCTGGGGTTATTTCAATTAAATGTAATTATAAAGATGATAATTTAATAATTGTTGTTCAGGATGAAGGGGTAGGCATTTCTAAAGATAATATCCCGTTTATCTTTGATCGCTTTTTTCAAGTGGACCGTTCTAGAAGTAAGAAACTTGGGACCGGTTTAGGATTGAGTATTGTTAAAAAAATGGTGGAATTAAATAATGGGACCATTGATGTAGAAAGCACTCCTGGAATTGGGACTACTTTCACGGTAACTTTGCCAATTTTGTAGAAAATATAATTTCTTTTACAAGTAACACAATTTTTCACACAATATAAAAATAATTTGAACAAATTATTTATTTAAGATATGTGTGTAAAGTAAAAGGAGTGGTATAAATGGAAGAGAGAAATCCAATGGAAGAACAAGTAGAAAAAGAAGAAAATAGTAACCAACCTGAATCAAGAATGGGAAAACATAATAAAAGAAAAGTGACTGTAAATACAAATGGTTTATTTAAGATAGTTATTACTCTTTTAGTGGTTGCCTCTTTAGGAATGAATGTTTTCTTATTTACAAAAGTTAATAAGAGCTCGTCAAGTGGTTCTTCATCGAATAAGAATGCAACTGTGGAAAATGTAAATTATGATGTGAAGAGCTCTACAACTGATGTGATTGAAAAAGTGAATAGTAGTGTTGTTGGAGTATTAGTCTATGCTAATGGAACTGCTAGTGGTAGCGGTAGTGGAGTTGTTTATCGTGTTGATGGAAAAACAGCATATATTATTACGAATGCCCATGTAGTAAGTGGAGCTACTGATGTGCAAGTAGTATTTTCAAATAAAGAATCTGTAAATGCAACGATTGTTGGTAGTGATACTTACAGTGACATTGCAGTACTAAAATTAACTGCTGATTTTGATATGACCGCTATTAAATGTGGAGATTCTAGTTTATTGGATCAGGGAGAAACTGTATTAGCGATTGGTAGTCCGCTTGGAATTGAATACGCAGGGACAGTTACTCAAGGAATTGTAAGTGGAATTGATCGTACTGTTTCAGTGGATTTAAATGATGATGGTCAAGAAGATTGGGATATGAATGTTATTCAAACTGATGCAGCAATCAACCCTGGTAACAGTGGTGGTGCTTTGGTAAATATGGCTGGTGAATTAGTCGGGATTACTTCAATGAAATTATCTAATACTTCAGTAGAAGGAATGGGATTTGCTTTACCAATCAATGATGTTATTACTTCAGTTGAACAAATTATTGAAAATGGTAAAGTGACACGTCCACAAATTGGTATCTCAGGAGTATCTTTATCAGGGTATTCAAGCTATCAATTACGCTATTATCGCATTAATACTGATTTGACAGATGGTATTTATGTATCTCGAGTTACTTCTGGAGGAGCAGCTAGTAAGGCGGGTATTCAAGAAGGAGATATTATTGTTAAGTTTGACGGTAAAGAAGTAACTACTTATAAGAGTTTCTTAACTGAATTATATTCAAAAGAACCTGGGGATAAAGTTTCTGTTGTGGTTAACCGTAATGGTACTGAAAAAACAATAGAAGTGACATTGGGTGAACAGTAAGAATAACTGACACCAGCTAATAAAGAGCTGGTGTTTTTTATTTGTGGAAAATGGAGATTTATAATATAATGTAATTATAAGTTATAATTAGGGAAAGGTAACTTAAAAATGAAATGAGGGAAAATTATGAAATGTAAAAAATGTGGTCAGGAATTAGAAATAGGGGTGAAATTTTGTCCTAATTGCGGTGAGGATTGTGTAAGTCAAGATACTGGAATACCGGTAAAAGAGTCTGTTGATAAAACAAAAAGTGCAATTAATGATTTTGGGGAAAATATGCAGAAAAAAGAAGTTGAAATTTCAGGGAAAAAATTCAACATGCTCGAGGTACTTACGTTTGGGTCGGGTATCTTGGCAATAATTTCATGCTTTTTACCATTTGCTTCAGTATCGATTTTTGGATATAGTCAAAGTGTTAGTTTAATGGATGGTGGAGATGGTATTATTTGCATTGCTTTAGTTGTTGTTGCATTGATTTTATCCTATCTTCATAAAGACATTGTAGCGTTAGGCTTAGCTGGTGCAACTGCAGTTTTGGCGGTATATGAAATTTTTAATGCTAAATCAGTACTGGGTGGTTATGGGAATATTTCTATCGGAGCATATTTATTGCTCTTGGCTGCTATTGGATTGGTTGCAGGAATCTTTTTAGTTTATAATAATACAAAAAAACAACAAAACTGACAGAATAACTAACTGTTAGTTTTTTCTTATTGAAATAGTAGGAATACTATGCTATATTATATAGGAAAAGAAAGTCTTCAGGGCAGGGTGTGATTCCCGACCGGCGGTAAAGTCCGCGAGCATAAGCTGAGTAGGTGAAATTCCTACACCGACAGTATAGTCTGGATGGAAGAATGACATTTTTTAGTTAATAATTAATGCCTTTTTGTCATGGAGATTAGTATTTTCATGATATTTTTTATTATAAAGGAGAAATTATTGTGGAAACTACTAAGACAAGAAAATTAGTATTATCAGCAGCGTTGGCGGCATTAGGGATGATCTTGGGTTTGTTGGAGATACCATATCCCTTAGCCCCTTGGCTAAATCTTGATTTATCAGAAATTGTTGTAATTATGGCAATTTCAATGCTGGGGTTTAAATCAGCATTATTTGTGTGTGTATGTAAATTCTTTGTTTCAATTTTATTTAAGGGACCGGTAGGACCAATTGCAATTGGTCAGATTACTGCTTTGATTGCTTCATTGACGATTTGTTGTGTTTATTATTATTTATCAAGACATTTAAAATTACAAAAAGAATGGCAGTCTTATGCCGTGAACATGATTATTACAATGTTTGTATTTGCAATGGTAATGTTTATTTTGAATTACCTGTTTGTAACTCCAACTTATTTAACTCAAAAACCAACTTGGTATACAGATTTACCATTTGTTTTAGATATTAATTCATTCAATCAACAATATGGTACAAATATGTCCGTACCGGGCTTTTTGAATTTCTTATCGCCTTATGGTCAAGCCATTTTTATCATTTATTTCCCATTTAACTTTATCAAAGGGATTATTTCTGCTATTGTATATTATATAGTAAGACCAATTGAATCAAAGTTTAAGGAGGCATAAGATGAATATTGCTTTAATTGCTCATGATCAGAAAAAGGGCGAATTGATTGATTTTGTTAAAGATAATGAAGAAATTTTTGCAAGACATAATTTATATGGAACTGGAACGACTGGTAAAAAGGTCATGGAGAATACAAATTTAGAAGTAACTAGATTTTTATCAGGACCTTATGGCGGAGATCAACAGGTAGGAAATTTAATTGCGCTAGGACAGATGGATATGGTTATTTTTTTTCGGGATCCTTTGACAGCACAGCCGCATGAACCAGATATTAGCGCGTTAATGCGTTTATGTGATGTACACTATATTCCTTTAGCATCTAATAAAGCAACAGCATTAATGTTATTGAAATCACTGTAGATATAGCTCTTGCTATATCTATTTTTTTAGTTTATAATATGAAATGTACTTCACGTGAAGTTAACTTCATATTATGGTGGTGGAAATGAAAACAAGAATAAAAGAAATGCGCTTAATAAAAAATATGACACAACAACAGTTAGCCGATCTGGTTCATGTATCATCTAGGACAATCATTTCGATAGAAAAAGAACAATATAACCCATCTCTAATGTTAGCGTATCGAATTGCCGAAGTTTTCGATACTACAATTGAGGAATTATGTTGTTTAAAAGAAAATAAAGAATTGGAGGATCAAAAAAATGCATAAGATCAATCCCCGGTATATTATTAATGGGACATTGGGAATTATTTTAGTATTTGCTACAGCCTATGTTATTTGGCAAAAGGGCTTTGTTTTAAAATATGGATTAGCTTTGCTAGTTGCTTTTGTTTTAGGGGTTTATAATTTATATCATTGTTTTGATAATGATTGGGAAGATGAATTGAAAAATAATACAGATGAACGAGATTTGTTTATTGCGATGAAGAGTGGTCAAAAAACAGTACAATTAATGAATTTATTGCTTTATGCAGGTAGTATTATTACAATTGTTTTGTATGGAATCACAAAGAAAATGATGTTTATGATAGCTGGAACCACACTTGTGAGTGTGGTTGTGGTGATGTTTGTAATATTTTTCGTAATAAACAATTATTATGAAAAACATGGATAAATGGAAAAACAAGGAGGCTGTGACGCATTAAAATAATGTGTTTGTCTAAAAAATTAAACAGCACTTAGACTCAAATAGAGTTTAAGTGCTGTTTTTGGTATAATTAGATTATGAAAAACATCGAACTGTTAGAATCTAATTACCCTATAGCCAATGGTAATTATGACACATTTCAATGCAGACTTCCACTAGACTTTTTTATTGTTATACCTATAGATGATCCGTTGACATCATTCGTAGAGATTATGAAAGGTATTAATACCTCCAAGTATTTTGACTGCTCTCACAGAGGCGATAAAGGCTCCAACCCCAATATGATTCTTCAGGTTATAAAGTCTTTCCTCAAGGGTACACATTTAATATTGAATAGGAAGAAGTATGGAACACCAGAGGTGATTACTTACAGATAAGCAGAGTGTTTGAATATAGACATTGCAATGAATGCTTAAATAAAGAAAAATACAAATTAATTACAATCTTAATAAACTTCAGTCAAAAGTAGATGAAAACTTGAGAACAGCTGATGGGATAGAAATGAAAAAGCAAAGAAGCATTCAGGCTGAAGACACATTTGGAGTTATTAAATAGGAGATGAATTATACAAGACTGAGAAAAAAAGGAAGTCTAGATGTGAAAACAGAGCTTTTTCTGATCGGAATAGTATATAAATTTAAGAAAATATCATAATAAAAAGCATAAGAATAGAAACAGCATAGTTTCTTAAATATCAAAATTTTAAAAACAGAAGAGCGATATTTTTTATAATACTCAAAAAGTCATACACATACGAATAATTTTATTATTCTAAAAACTCAAAAAATAAAAAAGGCATAACGCTTAAAGGTTTAAAAACCTTTATTCGTTACAGCCTCTTTCTATCGATTAATCTTCTACTTCGATTGCTTCTACAGGACAAGACTCAGCAGCTTCTTTAGCTGAAGCAACATCATCGCCAACAACAGATGCTAATCCTTCATCATTCATTTCAAAAACATCTGGTGCAACACCTGTACAAGCACCACATCCGATGCAAGATTCGTTTACTGTAATTTTAGCCATTATAAATTCCTCCTTTGTTATGTATCTATTATATCCCAAATAAATATATTTTCCAATATTTTATAAAGGAAATAATGAAAAAGTATGTTATAATGTACGACGAAAGGGTGATTTCGAGTGAATAGTTCACGTGTAAACAAATATCGCGATTTACGAGCTGGTTTAAAAGATGAAGCAGGGATTAATCGTGAAAATATAGCGGATACAATTGATATCATTGATGATATTGAAGATGATGATTTTTTAGCGACAATAAATCGTTCTTTTAAACAAGAAGAAAAAGACTTGCCAGATATTAATGACACTTTGACAGAAGCTAAAACTTTTGAACAAATGCGTCAAGAAAGCAGTGAAGAAATAAACCGAGCTTTGCGAAGTGCTAAGGTCAGTGTTGGTAAAGAAGCGCAGTACAATACAAGAATGGATATTTTAAATAAAATTAGAGAACCAGAAAAGCAAGTAGTTCATATCGATAATCTGGATAATATCAATACTTCAGAATTTTCTAAAGGGTATTTTGTAAATCAGGAGGAATCGGTTGTTACAAAAGCTGAAGAAGAAAAAAAGGCTGCTAAAAAGAAGATGACTTTAATGGAACGACTTGCCAGCATGTCACCAGAAGAAGATGCTAAAAAAGCTAAGCTGGTAATGGACGAAGTTCAGGAAGAAGCAGAGCAAAAAGAAAATGAACTTGAAGAAGCATTGAAAAAAGATACAGGTGTTGTGAGTTCTGGAACAGCTGAGGACACTTTAGAAGATGAAGAATTGGCAAAAATTGAACAAACACGTTCGTTAGAGGAAATGCTTCGACAGATTAAAGAGAAAGATCAGCGAGAGGTTGAAAAAGTACTTAAACAAAAAGAAGACACAGCAGATTTAAAAGTGATTAAAAATCAAACAAATGATAAAACTATAGATAGTAAATCAAAGGCAAAACAATCTCGTAGTGATATTGTTGATGAAAAGAAAAGTGATCGAATCGCTACTATCTTAAACTATGTAATTATATTCCTAGTAGTTGTATTTATTGGATTGTGTGGTATGATAGGATACCAGTTGTTCTTTTAAACTAAGGTTACCCTTAGTTTTTTTCAAGGAGTGGAGGATATTATGAAAAAAATTTCTATTGCCGTTGACGGGCCAAGTGCGGCTGGTAAAAGCAGTATTGCAAAAATAGTTGCTAAACGATTAGATTATATCTATATTGATACAGGGGCAATGTATCGTTGTGTAGGATATTATTGTCTTGAAAATAATATTGATTTAAAAGATGAACAAGCGGTATCTCAGGCTTTGAAACAAATCAAAATTGAAATGGATAGTAATAACCATATCTTTTTAAATGGGCAAGATGTTAGCCAAGTGATCCGTCAAGATCAAGTTTCTATGTCTGCTAGTGTAGTATCAAGTTATCAGGCGGTTCGTACGTTTCTTGTAGAACAGCAGCGTCAGATGGCAAATGTTGGTGGTGTGATTTTAGATGGGCGTGATATTGGGACAGTTGTTTTGCCAAATGCAGAATTGAAAATATATCAAATTGCTAGTGTTGATACCCGTGCTAAACGTCGTTATTTAGAAAATCAAGAGCGAGGATTAACAGCAGATTTAGAGCTGATCAAAAAAGATATTGAACAACGTGATTATCAAGATATGAATCGCGATATTTCACCGTTAAAACAGGCAGAAGATGCCATCGTATTAGATACATCAGCGATGACTTTACAAGAAGTTGTTGATGCTGTTTTAAAATTAGTAGAAGAAAAAATAAAGGAGGTATAATATGGCAGGTGTAGTAGCAATAGTTGGACGAGCGAATGTTGGTAAATCAACTATTTTTAACCGAATTGTTGGAGAGCGTATTTCCATTGTAGAAGATGTTGCGGGTGTTACTCGTGATCGTATTTATGCAACTGCAACATGGTTGACAAAAGAATTCCGTTTGATTGATACGGGAGGAATTGAATTACAAGATGCATCTTTTACTGCCCAAATCAAGATGCAGGCAGAAATTGCCATTGAAGAAGCAGATTTAATTGTTTTTGTTGTTAATGGACGTGAAGGAATAACTCGTGAAGATGAGTATGTAGCACGTCTTTTACAAAAAACAAGTAAGCCGGTTTTATTGGCTGTTAACAAAATTGATGATAATGCTTTTAAAGATGATATTTATGAATTCTATAATTTAGGAATTGGTGACCCAATTGCAGTATCAGGAAGTCATGGAATTGGAATTGGTGACTTATTAGATGAAATCATTAAGAATCTCGATTTTGTTGAAGAAGAATTTGATGAAGATGAAATTCGTTTCTCAATTATTGGACGACCAAATGTCGGAAAATCATCGTTGACGAATGCGATTCTTGGTGAAGAAAGAGTAATTGTTTCGAATATTGAAGGGACAACTCGTGATGCGATTGATACAGCATTTGTTAAGGATGGACAAAAATATCGTGTTATTGATACTGCCGGAATGCGAAAAAAAGGTAAGGTATATGAAAATATTGAAAAATATTCAATTTTGAGAGCCTTATCATCAATTGAAAAAAGTGATGTTATCGTTGTTGTTATTGATGGGAATCAGGGAGTTATTGAACAAGATAAACATGTTGCCGGTTATGCTCATGAAGCTGGTAAGGGAGTAATTTTAGTTGTTAACAAATGGGATTTAGTTGAAAAAGATGAGAAGACAATGCAAAAGAAAGAAAAAGAATTGCGTAGTCAGTTTAAATATTTGGATTATGCGCGGATTATTTTCTTATCTGCCAAAACTCATCAACGAGTTCAACAATTATTCCCATTGATTCAAGAGTCATTTGAAAATTCACATAAACGTGTTCAAACTAGTGTTTTAAATGATGTTCTTGTTGATGCTCAAGCAATCAATCCAACAACTACGTTCAATGGTGGACGCTTAAAAATCTTCTATGCTAATCAGGTTAGTATTTGTCCCCCAACTTTTGTTCTATTTGTTAATGATCCTCAATACATGCATTTTAGTTATAAGCGTTATTTAGAAAATCGTTTAAGAGATTCTTTTGGTTTTGAAGGAACGCCAATTCATATTATTTGTCGTAAACGTGATTAGTCGTGCTATTAATTAATTAGTTTGGTATAATATTGATACAATAATATAAGGAAGTGTAACAATGAGTAAAATTGCGGTACTAGGAACTGGAAGTTGGGCAACAGCTTTAAGCAGAGTTTTGATCGATAATCAAAATGAGATAATGATGTATGGTATTGATCAAGAACAAATTGATGATATTAATTTTAATCATCAAAACGAAGCTTTTTTTCACAATATTTCTTTAGAAAGTGAAATTAAAGCGACAAATAATTTAGAAGAAGCCTTAATGGATATGGATTATTTATTAATTACTATTCCAACACAATTTGTTAAAGAAACATTAGAACAAGTAAAACCATTAATAAAGAAAAAGATTACAGTTATAAATGCAGCTAAGGGTTTTGATTTAGGGACAAATATGCGTATGTCTGATACGATTCGTAGTGTGCTTGATGAGAACTTGATTAATCCGGTCGTTTCATTGATTGGTCCAAGTCATGCTGAAGAAGTAGTCGTTCGAATGTTAACGACAGTGTGTGCTGTTTCGTTAGATGATGATACTGCCCGAGATGTTCAGACGTTATTTTCGAATGATTATTTTAGAGTCTATCGATTAAATGATGAAGTTGGGGCTGAGTACGGGGTTGCTATTAAAAATGTTATTGCAGTGGCGGCTGGAGTTTTAAGTGGTTTAGGCTATGGTGATAATACTAAGGCAGCATTAATTACTCGGGGTCTGGCAGAAATGGTTCGTTATGGAACGAAAAAAGGTGGTAAATTAGAAACCTATATGGGATTAACAGGTGTTGGAGATTTAATTGTCACTTGTTCATCGGTCCATTCGCGGAATTTTCAGGCTGGTCTAGAAATTGGTAAAACCAATGATGCACGTGCTTTCATGAAAAATAATAAAAAAACTTGTGAAGGAATTCGTACTTGTCGAGTTATTTATGAAGATGCTAAGAAATATACAGATATTGAATTACCTATTATAAATGCGATTTACAATGTTCTATACAATAATCATGAACCAAAACGTGAGATTCAACAGCTGATGCGTCGAGAATTGAAAATTGAGGGGTAACGTTATTTAAATATTATCATAGTATATAGTGGTGATAATATGAAAGATGAAGATGTTTTATTAGATAAGGTTGTAAAGAAAACTAATGTTAATAAAGGAGAAATATTAAAATTAGCTAATGATTTACAGTCTAAAGATTTAAATAATGAAAATGATATTAAGGATTTTATTATGAGTGTGGCTAAGGTGACTAATAAACCAATCACTCCTAGCAAGGTTGATAAATTAGTTTCGATGATTAAATCAAATAAAATTCCTAAAGATATCGACAAGATGGTCTAAGACAATATAGTAAAATAAACGATAAAAACAAGTATTTTTTAGGTTGACTTATGGTATTATTTTATATATAATTGTCATTGCGGTTATAGAAGGGTGATTATTTTGAAATACAATTTACAATGGATTGTTAAGCATCGTGGAAAATTTGATTTTGAAGAGGGACTAACTTTTCCTTCGGAGTTATTTGACCAGTATGCTCAAATTAATGACTTGAAGGACATTATTGTCTCAGGAACCGGAGATCTTGATTTGAAAGATAAACGTTCATATGTTGATCTTAATATTAAAGGAACTATGATTCTTCCTTGTGCTATTACACTTGAAGATGTTGAGTATCCTTTTGAAATTAATTCAACTGAAGTGTTTGCTTTTGAAAAACCTGATCCACTTGAAGATGTTCATGAAGTAAAAAAAGATATTGTTGATCTTACCCCAGTGGTATTTGAAAACATTATGCTGGAAGTACCGATGAGGGTCGTCAAAGATGATGCTAATATTAAATCTAAAGGAAAAGGTTGGAGAATATTAGATAACAGTACTAGTGATAAAGATGATGATTATATCGATCCTAGGTTAGCTAAATTAAAAGATTATTTTAAAGATTAAATAGGAGGTTATACTGATGGCAGTACCATTTAGAAGAGTTTCAAGTACAAGAAGAAATAAGAGAAGAACTCATGATAAGCTTACAGCACCAGCTGTAGTTGTATGTCCAGAGTGCGGTGAATACAAAATGTCTCATAAAGTTTGTAAACATTGCGGTACTTACAAAGGACAAAAAGTTTTATAAGAAACGGCGTCTTAAGGGCGCTTTTTTTGTTGTTTAAGGGTTGATTAACGAAATTTTACGTTAATTGACCCTTTTTTTGTTTAATTGTCGAAATCTTCTTATTTAAAGAAAATGCTATACAAAGTATCGACCAGGGTATATAATGGTGGTAAGAAGTGTTAATTTGTGTTACTAAGTGTTAAAGAGTGGGTGATATAGATGTTCATGGGTGAATTTAGGCATAATATTGACGCCAAGGGGCGTCTTATTATTCCTTCAAAATTAAGGGAGCAATGTGGCGAGAGTGTTGTAATCACTCGCGGTTTTGATGGTTGTCTAGCTTTATACACCCAAGAAGGCTGGAATGACTATTATCAAAAACTCCAAACACTGCCAAAAACTAAAAGAGAGGCACGTAACTTTGTTAGAATTATTACTTCAAGAGCAAGTGAATGTGAATTTGATAAATTAGGGAGAGTAAATATTCCTAATGTTTTAAGAATAGAAGGTAAATTAGAAAAGGAATGTATCATCGTTGGCGTTGGTGATCATGTAGAAATCTGGAATCAGAATATTTGGGATGATTATTATGATGCCAATAAAGATAACTTTGATGAAATTTCTGAATCGTTAGAAGGTTTTGAATTATAGGAGAGAGCGATGTTTGATCATGTAACAGTATTATTGAAGGAAGCCGTTGAGGGCTTGAATATTAAAGCAGATGGAATTTATGTTGATTGCACCTTAGGCGGAGCAGGACATAGTTGTGCTATTTTAAAGCAGCTTACGACCGGTCATTTGTATTGTTTTGATCAAGATCAAACGGCAATTGAAGCAGCTCGTCTACGCCTTGATGCAGTTGGTAACAACTATACAATCATTTATTCTAATTTTGTAAATATTAAAGAAAAATTAAATGAATTAGGTGTAACAAGAGTCGACGGAATATTGTTTGATTTAGGTGTATCATCTCCTCAGTTCGATACAGGTTCTAGAGGCTTTAGCTATAATTATGATGCTCGCCTTGATATGCGAATGGATACATCAAATCCACTTGATGCTTATGCAATCGTTAATACGTGGCCGTATGAAAGGATTGTTGAAATTTTATATAAATATGCTGATGAAAAGTTTGCTAAACAGATTGCACGTAAAATTGAACAAAAACGACAAATACGACCAATTGAAACAACTTTTGAATTAGTTGATATTATTAAAGATGCAATTCCTGCTTTTGCCCGACGTAAAGGAGGTCATCCTGCTAAGCGGACTTTTCAGGCCCTTAGAATAGCAGTTAATGATGAATTAAATGTCTTTGATCGAGCCTTAAAGGATTCACTAGATTTATTGAACGTTGGGGGTAGAATTTCAGTTATTACTTTCCATAGTTTGGAAGATAAAATATGTAAATATACATTTAATGATGTAACTAAGTTAAAGGATGTGCCACCGGGATTACCAGTAATTCCTGATTACTTACAGCCGAGATTTAAATTAATTAATAAAAAAGCAATGGTTGCTTCAAAAGAAGAGCTTGAAGTTAATCATCGCGCGCATTCTGCAAAACTAAGAATAATCGAGAGGGAGTTTGAAAATGAGACATAAGACTAAAAAAACTAAATTTGAAGCTTTTTCACAAAGATTTCTAGTAATTTCAATGGTAATTTTTGTTTTTGGAATTATTGGCGTTAAGTCGATGGAATCATCATATAATCGAACAGCTCAAGTTCTAGAAAAGGAAATTAAAACTATAAAGAGTGATATTGATAGTTTAGAAATGCAAAAACAAGAATTAGCATCTTTTTCACGCCTTAGTTCAGTAGCTAATGCTAAAGGATATACATATAGCAATGATTCAGTAGCTGCCTCTACTCAAGCACAACAAAATCAATAATGAATCAATTTAAAAGTGCAAAGATAGCTTATGTTGTCTTTGCATTAGTTATTTTTTCCCTTGTTGCTAATATTGTTTATTTAGGAGTGACAGGTAAGCATTTAATCAGTGGGGCTGATATCGCCACATTTGCTAAAAGTAGAGGTAAGGCAAAAACGATTGATTATGCAACCCGAGGGGAAATTTATACTAGTGATAATGAAGTTGTAGCTTCAAATGTAAAAAAATATAAATTAATCGCTATTGTATCAAGTAGTAGAATTAATCATGGCAAAGATGATGCATATGTTAAAGATATTACGGCTACAGCAAATGCAATAGCACCAATTATTGGGATGGACCCAACTGTAATGGCTCAAAAACTCCAAGAAAAGGTAGATGCAGGAGCATATCAGGTTGAATTTGGAACCAATGGTAATGATCTAAGTGCGGGTGTCAAAAAACAAATTGAGGATACTGGATTACCAGGTTTAGAATTTATTGAAAGTAATTCTCGTAATTACCCATATGGAGATTTTTGCAGCTATATTATCGGTTATGCTAAAGGAACTGAAACGGATGGGGTCAAAGGACTTGTCGGTGAAATGGGTCTTGAAGCAATTTATGACAAAACTTTATCCGGTGAAAACGGTTATAAAGTCTATCAAAAAGATTCAAAAGGATATGTTTTACCGGACGGAATCTTGGAACAAAAAGACGCTGTTGATGGAGATGACATTTATTTAACGATTGACAGTTCATTACAACGAGATCTTGATTACCAGCTGGCAACTGAAGCAGCGGCGGCACAAGCTCTTAAAGCATCATGTGTAATCATGGAGGCTAAGACTGGAAAAATTTTAGCTTTATCAAGTTATCCTTCATTTAATCCAAATGAGCGAAATATAGAGGACTATAAAAATTTCTTTTTTGATACTGCTTATGAATGTGGTTCGGTTTTTAAATCATTTGTTTATGCTAGTTCGATTGAAAGCGGCTTATATAATGGTGCAGCTACATATGAATCTGGTAAATATGATTATGGTGGTTCAAGACCGATTCGCGACCATAATAATGGTGCTGGATGGGGGAGTATTAGTTATGATGAAGGTTTTTATCGTTCAAGTAACGTTGCAATTTGTAATCTGCTTGAACGCGGGTATACTAATCGTGATGAATTACTAGATGTATATGAAAAATTAGGTTTTTTCCAATCAAGCAATATTGATGGCTTTGATTCAGTTGCAGGGACAGCGTTATACAAAACCGATAAAAGTAGAGCGGCCTATTTAACTACAGGATTTGGGCAGGGCTCTACCGTTACAGCTTTACAACTATTGCGCGCATATAGTGTCTTTGCAAATGATGGAAAAACTGTTGAACCTTATTTAATTGAAAAAATCGTTAATAAAGAAACAAACGAAGTTACATATAAAGGTAAAACAGAATATTCAGAACAAATATTTTCTTCACAAACAGTTCAACATGTTCGAGATCTACTAAAAGGAGTAGTAACTGAAAGTATGGGAACAGCAAAGAAATTTAATCTTGATAATGGTGTTCAAATTATCGGTAAGACCGGAACGGGACAAGTAGTTGTTGATGGTGGTTATTCAAGTACTATTTATACCAAATCCTTTTCGGGAATGGCACCATATGAAGATCCGCAAATAATTGTTAATATTGTTTTCCAAGGTGCTGATAATGATACAACTCAACATCAGGCAAATGTTATTAAAAGTGTAATGCCGGCAGCATTATCAATCGTAAATAAATATAATGCTCCTGAAACTACGACAGTATCTAGTGATTATAAACTAGATTCATATGTTAATCAGAGTGTTAGTTTTGTTAAGTCAAAATTAGAATCAAAAGCTGTAAATGTTCAAGTAATCGGAAACGGTAATACAGTTCTTGAACAATATCCAGAAGCTGGTTCTAAAGTAGCAAAAAATGATCGTGTTTTTATTAAGACGGAATCTAATGATATTGTATTACCTAATTTTACTGGCTGGTCACGTAAAGATGTTTTAACTTTTGGCTCGTTATCAGGGGTTAATATTACTATTGATGGCGGTAACGGTCTCGTCGGAGCTCAAAGTGCGCCAGAGGGAACTGTTGTTCACAACGGTGATGCTCTAACAATTACACTTCAGTAAGGTCTAATGACCTTACTTTTTTCATATAGTGTAGAGGGTGATTAGATGATCTATGAGATAACAAAAAAGAAAATCAAATGGGTAAAAGTAGTAACAGTTTTGATTGTAATTGCAATAATTTTAAAAGTTGGCTATATTCAAATTATTGATCGAGTCAATATTTATAATAAAGCAGTGGATTTATGGCAGCGTAGTTTTCCAGTTGAAGCTAATCGTGGATTGATCGTTGATAGTGATAATAACGTTCTAGCAACAAATCTAACAACTGCTTCACTAGTTGTTGTTCCTAGTCAAATTAAAGATGTGGCGGCTACTGCTGATAAAATTGCAAATATTTTAAATGTTGATGTTAAAGTAATGCAAGAAAAATTAAGTAAAAAAGTTTCAATCCAAAGAATTCAGCCAGAAGGACGACAATTAGATGATGAAGTAGCAGCACAAATCGATCGTTTAAAATTACCTGGGGTATATTTAATTAAAGATACTAAACGATATTATCCCAATGATAATTATTTAGGACAGACTCTTGGCTTCGTAGGAATTGATAATCAAGGATTATTAGGTTTAGAATTAAAATACGATAATTATTTAAACGGAAATAACGGGAGTATTGATTATTATATGGATGCCAAAAGTAACCCGTTGTCACTGTATCCAAGTGTTTATAGTGCTCCAACGAGTGGTTTTAATTTACAATTAACGATTGATGGTGATATTCAGGATATTGTTGAAAGAGAACTGAACAATGCATATGACACTTATAATCCTGATGGAATCTGGGCTTTAGCGATGGAACCAAGTACTGGAAAAGTTTTAGCGATGGCAAGTAAACCTGATTATAATCCCAATGATTATCAAAATGCCGATAAGGATGTTTATAATCATAATATCCCAATTTGGAAATCTTACGAACCAGGATCAACTTTCAAGATCATTACTTTTTCATCGGCTTTAAATGAAAATCTATTTGATATGGATAAAGATACTTATTTTGATAAAGGGTATGAAATTGTTGGTGGTGCCCGAATTAAGTCATGGAAAAAAGGTGGACATGGACTTCAAACCTTTAGAGAGGTTCTTCAGAATTCTTCCAACCCCGGATTTGTTGAAATCGGTCGCCGTCTAGGGAAAGATAAATTATATGAATACGTCAAAAAATTTGGTTTGACAGAAAAAACCGGTATAGACCTACCAGGTGAATCTAAAGGAATTATGTTTGATTATGATGCCTTCAATGAGTTGGAACAAGCAACAGTTGCTTTTGGTCAAGGTATTTCAATTACACCTATGCAGCTGGTGAGAGCAGTTTGTGCTTGTGTTAACGGTGGAACTTTATATAAACCATATTTGGTTGATAAAATTATTGATAGTTATTCTAATGATATTGTTTATGAACATAAACCAGAGGCACTACGTAAAGTTATTAGTGAGGATGCTTCCAAAAAAATGCGAGATGCTTTAGAATCAGTTGTTACAGATGGAGGGGGTAAAAATGCCTATATAGATGGTTACCGGATCGGTGGTAAAACAGGTACTGCCCAAAAAGCAGTAAATGGTAGTTATGTTGATGGGGGTTATATCTTATCTTTCATTGGTATTGCGCCAATTGATGATCCTAAAATTGTTTTATATGTTGCAATGGATAACCCTAAAAATTGTGTGCAGTATGGAGGAACGACAGTAGCTCCAATTGCTCGCAAAATGCTTGTTGATATTTTGCCAAGCATGAATGTAAAAAAAGTTTCTTCACAGCGGCAAAAAGCTTATACATTTATGGATACTAAAACGTTAAAGGTTGAAAACTATATTGGGAAAAGTAAAAAGGAAGTTAGTAATCCGGAATTAAAATTTGAATTTATTGGCGAAGGTGATAAAGTAATAGACCAATTACCACGAGTTGGTGAGTCAGTTGAAGCCGGATCAACAATCGTTATTATGCTTGGTTAATTAAAGCTTAATTTGACTTTTTATAATGTTTATAATATGATAATGAAAAACATTAATAATAAGGAGAATAGATTTATTGTGGACCCGACCCAGATAACCAATGTTATAATATTTGTCATTTTAATTATTTTCTCAGGTATTTTTTCTTGTACTGAAACAGCATTTTTATCTGTTAATAAAATCAGGATGCGAAACTTAGCTGAAGAAGGAAATAAAAGAGCACTAACAGTAGAGAAGCTGTTATCTAATTCGGATCGTTTATTTAGTTCAATCTTAGTAGGAAATAACTTAGTTAATATCGGTGCTTCATCGTTATCTACATCATTTGTGATTTCAATTTTTGGAGATTCAGCAACTCTAGTAGCTGCAGCTACTGGAGTAGTTACATTCTTGATTTTGGTTTTTGGTGAAATTACACCAAAATCTTTTGCAACTAAGAATGCAGATACAATAGCTTTATTTTTGGCACGATTTGTTGCTTTAGTTTGTACTCTTTTTACCCCAGTGGTATTTTTCTTAAATATCATTACAAGCTTTTTCATTAAAATATTGGGTGGCGCTCGTGACAGTGGACCAACCATGACAGAAGAAGATTTAAAGACGATCGTTACAGTAGGTCATGAAGAGGGGGTATTAGAAGAACAGGAAAAGGAAATGATTCATAATGTATTTGAGTTTGGTGAAACTGAGATCAAAGAAATTATGACGCCAAGAATTCATGTTGAGAGTATTCCCGATGATTGTTCTTACCAAGAATTGATGGAAATTTATCAACGTAGTCAATTTTCACGTTACCCAGTGCATAGTGAATCATTTGACGAAATTGTGGGAGTTTTAAATGTTAAGGATTTACTTTTCTTTAATATTGATCCTGATGAATTTGTTGTAAAAGATTTTATGCGCGATACTTTTGTTGTTTATGAATTTAATGAAGTTGCGGATGTGTTTGCTTCGATGCGTAAAGAACATGCAACATTAGCGATTGTACTAGATGAATATGGGGTTATGAGTGGAATTGTTACTTTTGAAGATATTGTTGAAGAAATTGTAGGCGAAATCGATGATGAATATGATGCTGAAGAAGATGAAATGATCATTTCTCTAGGAGAAAATGAATATTTAATAGATGGAAGCTTGAATTTAAATGAAGTTAATGATAGAGTAGGAACTGATTTCGATTCTGAAGATTTTGAATCAATTGGTGGATTAGTTCTTGGAGAGGTATCTGGTGTTCCTGAAATTGATGATGAAGTTCAGATTGAAAACGTAATTTTTAAGATTGTAAAAATGCATAAAAACAGAATTGCTCAATTAAAAGTGACGATTCTAGAAGAAAAGAAAGATGAAGAGGAAGAGCATCACTAGATGACTTCCTCTTTTAAAAAGGAGATTGTAGGATGAAGAAAAATGTAGAAATTAAAAAATTAGGGATTAATGGTGAAGGTATCGGGTATATTGATCGAAAGATCGTTTTTGTTCCTGGAGCGTTGCCACAAGAAGAAGTTATTGTTGAAATTATTAAACAGACTAGAACTTATAGCGAAGGGAAATTACTACAAGTAGTAAAACCATCAAAAGATCGTGTTACGCCTAAGTGTCGTTCGTATGATAATTGTCAAGGGTGTACGATGTTGCATTTAAGTTATTTCAAGCAGTTGAATGCAAAAAAAGAAGCTGTACGCGAATCAATTAGAAAATATACAGAGTATGATTTATCAAGAACAATTTTTAAAGATGTAATTGCGGCGCCTAGTCAAGAGGGCTTTATTACTGCTGTTAATTTGCCTATTGTTGATTTTAAAGGGAAAATTAGTTTTGGAATCTATCAACGTGATAGTAAATATTTAACATTAATGACAAGATGTTTTAAACAACATCCAATAATTAATGAGTGTTTATTAAAATTAGAAGAGATTTTAACTACAAATAAATGTAAAACATATAGTGATAAATTTAGAACAGGATTAAGGTTTTTAAAGGTTAAATTAATTGATAATAAATTACAATTAGTTTTTATTACAGGTCGTGATGGGTTGAAGGAAGAAATTGTTAAAGAAATTAGTCAATTGCCACATGTTGCTAGTATCTTCATGTCTGTTAATACTTCAAAGCATCAAGAGTTTGATGAGTTAGGATATTCAAAATTATATGGGGCAACGAGACTAGAGTTGCACGATGATAAAAATCAATATCTAGTATCGGTTAAAAGTAAATTACCAGAAAATATTGAGATGATGTGGAAACAAAATCAAACAATTAAATCATTAGTACAGGACAGTCAAAAAATAATTTCGTTGAATTGTGGAATTGGGTTATTAGAACTTAATCTTGATCAAGAAATTGTAGCGATTGATGAAAAAAGATATCAAATTGATGATGCTAAATTAAATGCTAAGTATTTAAAGAAGGAAAATGTTACTTTTATTGCTGGTGACCTAGATAGTAAAATTGTTACATACGCTAAAAAGAAAGTCTATGATACTTTAATTATTCAAAATGAACGTTATGGATTAAGTGATACAATCAAAGATACAATTAAAATTGCTAAATTTAAAACAATTATCTATGCTTGTCAGTCACATTCAACTTTAGCAAAGGATTTAGCTGATTTAGAAAAAAATTACAAATTGGAAAGAATTATTGGCTTAGATACATCTTGTCATAATTCATATCTAACAACGATTGTAAAATTGGTTCGAAAATAAAGCAAATTATTTGCTTTATTTTCATTTGTAACTATAATATTTAAAAATAGGAGGAATTGTTATGGAAATTAAATTTCAACCTCAAGGGGTATGCTCAAAACAAATAGTTATTGACGTTGAGGATGGCATTGTTAATAACGTAAAATTTATTGGTGGATGTTCTGGTAATACACAAGGTGTTGGAGCATTAGCAAAAGGGATGCAAGTAAATGAGGTAATCGAACGATTACAAGGTATTCGTTGTGGGGCAAGACCAACTAGTTGTCCTGATCAATTAGCTAAAGCATTAGTTAAACATGCGATGTAGTGGAATAATCATTTGATTATCCACTTCTTTTCATTTTATTAGAGTAAATAACATATAATATTAGTGGTGATTATATGTTAATACGGATTAAAAAGTTACAATTTTTATGTGGGGCAATTTTATTGATGCAGGTACTGTGTCCAATGTGGATCGTCCCGTTTCATTTAATTGCAACATTGTTATCGATAGTGATCATTGGCTGGCAAAGACGCTTTTGTGTCTTGCAAGTACAATATCATTATTATGTTACAATTTTATATTGTTATCGTATTTGGCTCTTAAGTTGTACTTCATGGGCAATCTTTGATACCGTTTATATGTGTTTATGTTTATATTTTTCTATTATGATTATTCTTTTTTCGTTCCGTGCAATCCTCTAATATCTTTTTAAATAGCTTATTTAGTGGTATAATACACAATAGAAAGGATGTGGGGATAGATGCTAGGACATTTACAAGTTTATAGTTCATATAGTTTTCAAAATAGTACTATCTTAATTGAGGACTTGGTAAAAAAAGCTAGTGATCTCCACTATGAGGCGCTAGCTTTAACTGATAAAGATAACATGTATGGGGCAATGGAACTAGCTAAATATGCTAAAAAATACGGTATTAAAGCAGTCTTTGGGTTAGAAGCAAGTGTTGAAATCAATCATGAGATATATCCGTTATTACTATTGGCAAGGGACGTGACGGGTTATTTTGATTTGGTTAAAATAACTAGTGAAATTTGTTTGAGTGAAAGAGGTGCGATTAGTTTAGAGGCACTGTCATTATATCGTGAACATCTATTTGTAATTTCAGCATGTAAAGAAGGAATTATTGAACGACTTATCCTAAAAGAACTGGATTCGGAGGCGTTAAAGTATTTAGAACTGTTTAAAAACACTTTTAATAATTTTTATGTAGGATTACAAAACCATGGTATTGCAATGCAACAAAAATTAAATGAACGTTTAGTCGCTTTAGCAACTCTCCAAAATATTCCCATTTGTGTAACCAATGAGGTCCGTTATTTAAATAAAGATGAGGCTTTTACTTTAGATCTTTTACAAGCTTCCGCTAAAGGAATGATGTTAGATTTAGAACACCAAGTTCAAACTGATCAATTATATTTAAAATCTAGTTTTGAAATGGAGAGTCTTTTTGATAAAAAATATATTGAAAATACTAACGATATAATACGACTGTGTAATGTAACCATTCCAACAGATCAAATGCATTTACCTAAATACCCAGTTCCTAAAGATGGCGATGCTGGTGATTACTTAAGGCAATTATGTTTAGTTGGTTTGAAAAAACGATTTAAAGGAAAAAACATTCCTAATGAATATATTGAACGCTTAAAAAAAGAATTAACAGTAATCAATAAGATGGGATTTAATGACTATTTTTTAATTGTTTTTGATTATGTTCGATATGCTAAAATGCATAAGATCTTAGTTGGCCCAGGACGTGGTTCAGCGGCTGGCAGCCTAGTGGCTTATGTATTGGGAATTACTGGAGTAGATCCATTGCGATATGACTTACTATTTGAACGTTTTTTAAATGAAGAAAGAATTAGTATGCCTGATATTGATATTGATTTTCAAGATGACCGTCGTGATGAAGTTGTAAATTACGTTACTGAAAAATATGGTCATGAGCATGTAGCGCAAATCGTTACTTTTTCTACTTATGGTCCTAAAGTAGCAATTAAAGATCTTGGAAAAGTACTAGGGGTACCCTTGCCACGATTAGAATTGTTAACTAAAAATATTCCTACTAATTATAAGAATCGTAAGAGTGCTCGAGAAGTTTTTGAAACATCATATAGTTTTCAATCAATGGTGAATAAAGATCCTGCATTAAGAAAGATCATGCCTGCTGTTTTTATTGTTGAAAAATTGCCACGTAATATTTCAACGCATGCAGCGGGAGTGGTTTTATCAAATGACGTATTGGACCAAGTTGTCCCGCTTGTCAGAGGTCCTAACAATGGAGTTGTAACTCAATATTCAAAAGATTATATCGAAGAAGTCGGCTTGCTCAAAATGGACTTTTTAGGTTTAAAGAATTTAACGATCATTGATTATATTATTAAAGATATTGCTAAGAATCATCAAGTTGAAATTAATATTAACGACATTGATCTTCAGGATAAAAAAACTTATGAAATGATCAGTCGTGGTGATACTTTTGGAATCTTTCAATTAGAGTCCTCAGGAATGAAAAATTTATTAGTTAAGATGCAATGTGATTGTCTTGATGATGTTATTGCTGCAATCGCATTATTTAGACCAGGACCGATGGCTAATATTCCTTCATATATCGCTCGAAAAAAAGGCAAAGAACCAATAACTTATCCATTAGAATGTTTAAAGCCAATTTTAAAATCTACATATGGAATTCTTTTATACCAAGAACAAATTATGCAGGCGGCACAATTAGTTGCTGGATTTTCATTAGCTAAAGCGGATATTTTGAGAAAAGCAATGTCAAAAAAGACAGCGAGTTTAATGAAAGCGATGAAGAGTGAATTTATTCAAGGGGGAATTGCTAATGGGTTTAGTGAGCTCGAAGCAGTTAAAGTGTTTGAATTGATTGAAAGGTTTGCTAACTATGGTTTTAATAAATCACATTCGGTTGTCTATGGATATATTGCCTATTGGTTAGCATATTTAAAGGCGAACTTTCCATTAGAATTTTTTAGTGCTTTATTATCAAATGAACAAAGTAGTGATGCAAGTAAACTTAGTTGTATCCAAGAGGGAAAAAAATATGGTGTTAAACTATTGGCACCATCAATCAATTATTCAACTGACCGCTTTAAAGTTGAAGATGGCAATATTCGTTATTCTTTATTAGCGATTAAAAATGTTGGTTATGCAGGATATAAAGCAATTGAAGCAGAGCGTCAAAATGGTACTTTTAAAGATATATTTGATTTTGTTTCTAGAATGGAATCAAGCAAATTAAATAGTAAAATGCTTGATAGTTTAATTATGGCAGGAGCTTTTGATGAGTTTAAATTAAATCGCACGACAATTAAACAAAATTTACATAAGATTATGGAATATGCAGAATTGAAAAATTCAATTGGAATCGATGAACCACCGATCCTAACGATCGTTCGTGATAATCGGATCAAAGTATTGGAAGAAGAAAAGATGGTCCTTGGAGTATATTTGACAATGCATCCGATTGCTTTGATCAAGAATAACTTAAAGGAGCAAATAGTTAATTTAAATGAATTATCCAATTATATTGATCAGCCGGTTAGAGTTATTATGGCATTATCGAGAGTAAAAGTGATTGTTGATAAAAAAGGACAAGAGATGTGCTTTGTTGATGGTTACGATGAAACTGGTGAAGTAGATGCTGTTGTCTTTGCTTCAAGTTTTCAAGTTTTAAAGAAAATATTAGTACGTGGTGAGATTTGTTTAATTGAAGGTAGAGTTAATTATCGTGATAAACTATCACTAATAATAAATCAAGCAAAAAATGTACGTTAAGGAAGGTAGAAATGAAAGAATTAGTAATGATTGATGGAAACTCGTTGTTGTACCGTGCTTATTATGCAACGGCAGCAATGGGAAATTTAATGGTAAATAAAGATGGTGTTCCTACTAATGCAGTGTATGGATTTGCCAATATGTTAGAAAGTATTTTAAAGGGTAATCCTGAGTATTTAGTTGTTGCCTTTGATTACGGTAAAAAAACTTTTAGAAATGATTTATTTGAAGTTTATAAAGGAACTCGTAGCGCCACTCCTGATGAATTAGCTTGTCAGTTTTCAATGATTCGTGAATATTTAACAGCTCATGGAATTCGTTATCAGGAAATCGAAGGGTATGAAGGCGATGATATTATTGGAACTGTTGCTGTTAAAGCAAGCAAACAACGTTTTAAAGTAAGTATTGTTACAAGTGATAAAGACATGCTCCAATTAGTTGATGATAATATTAGTGTTTATCTTACTAAGAAGGGGGTAGGAGAATTAGAAAAAATCACCCCTGCTAAATTTAAAGAAATATATGGTTTGATTCCTGATCAAATGCGCGATTTAAAAGGATTGATGGGTGATAAATCTGATAATATCCCAGGGATTCCCGGAGTTGGAGAAAAAACAGCTTTAAAATTACTAAAGGAATATCATACAGTTGAGAATTTAAGCGAACATCTTGATGATTTAAAAGGAAAGATGGGTGAAAAAATTCGTGATAATATTGATCAGGGATTGTTATCAAAGCGAATTGCAACAATTATTAAAGATGTGCCGATGGAAATTGATTTAGAAGAATATCGTTATCAAGGACATGATTATAATGAGTTAGCTGAATTCTACCGACGTTACAGCATGAATTCATTATTAAAAAGAATGTCTTTGAATAATGAGGAGGTTCAGGCTGAAAAAGCAGTCGATGTTAAAATCGTAACTCAATTACCAATTATTAAGCGTGATAGTTCATTGGTTGTAGGTGTGTATGATACAAATTATCATCGGTCAATGATCGTTGGATTTGCAGTTTATAACGATAGTGAAGCTTATTTCATTGGGACTGAGGATGCCTTAAATTGTACTAATTTTAAAAATTTTATTAGTGATAAGAAAATTGAAAAATATGGTTATGATATTAAAAAGAGTATTAATGCAGCAAAATGGCATGGCCTTGAAATAGAAAATTATGTTTTTGATCTTCAATTAGCTTCTTATATATTGAATCCAAGTTTAAAAGATGAGATTCGCAGTGTTTGTGAGTATTATGAGTATTACGATGTTTTTTATGATGAAGAAGTATATGGAAAGGGTGCAAAGAAGAAGGTTCCTGAAACATCAAGAGTAGCAGAGCATTTAATTAAACAGGCAAAAGCTATTTATATTTTAAAGGATCAGGCAATTGAAAAATTGAATAATGAAAATCAATTTGAATTATATAAAGATGTTGAAATGCCAGTTGCAAAAATTTTAGCACGTATGGAGTTTCAAGGGGCAAAAGTTGATTCTGTTGTTTTAAAACAACTAGAGGAACAATTCGGTCGTGAAATTAATATTTTAGAAAAAGAGATTCATACGCTTGCTAATAGAGAGTTTAATATCGCATCACCTAAACAGTTGGGAGAAGTTTTATTCGAGGATTTAGGTTTGCCCAATGGTAAGAAAACGAAAACAGGATATTCTACATCAGTAGATATTTTGAATAAACTAAAAGATATACATCCGATTATTGATAAAGTCTTAAAGTATCGAACGCTTTCTAAATTATATTCTACATATATTATAGGATTACAAGATCAAGTTTTTATAGATGGGAAGATTCATACAATCTATAATCAGGCGTTGACGCAAACAGGAAGGTTATCATCAACCGATCCTAACCTGCAAAATATACCTGTTAAAACACCAGAAGGAAAACTCATTCGTAAAGCTTTTGTTCCGGAATATGATTATTTAGTATCTTTTGATTATTCACAAATTGAACTTAGAGTCTTGGCTCATTTAGCGGGTGTTAAATCATTGATCAAAGCTTTTAACGAAGATAAAGATATTCATCGCCATACTGCTAGTGAAATATTTAGAGTACCTGAAGAACAAGTTGATAGTACGATGCGACGTAATGCTAAGGCTGTAAACTTTGGAATTATTTATGGAATGTCTGATTTTGGTTTGGCAGAACAAGTTGGAGTAAGCGTAGGGGAAGCGCGTGAATTTATCAAGCGTTATTTTGAAAACTATCCTGAGATAAAATTATATATGGATAGTAATATTGATTTTTGTAAGAAAAATGGTTATGTTACAACGATGCTGAATCGGAAACGTTTTATTCGTGAAATTAATGAAAAAAATTATATGCGTCAAGAGTTTGGAAAACGATTAGCAATGAATTCACCAATACAAGGATCGGCAGCCGATATTATTAAGGTTGCAATGATCAAAGTTGATGAGCTATTGAAGAAACACCAATTAAAATCTAAGATGATCTTACAAGTACACGATGAATTGATCTTTGATGTTTATCAAGAAGAATTACAAGAAGTTATGGAAATTGTTGCTAAAGGAATGACGACTGCAATTAAGATGGATGTTGAATTAAAAGCAGAAGGAAGTTATGCCGTTAATTGGTATGAACTTAAATAGGAGATAATTATGCCAGAACTACCAGAAGTTGAAACTGTTCGTAGAACGTTAAAAAATTTTGTTTTGAATAAAAAAATTATTTCAATCGATGTATTATATCCTAATATTATTGAAGATGATGTTGAGGAATTTATTGAAGCCTGTACAAATCAGACTATTAATGATATTGATCGGGCTGGAAAATTTTTAATCTTTAAATTAGATGATATTGCATTTGTCTCACATCTTCGTATGGAAGGAAAGTATCATTATGTTGAACATGATGAGCCGTTAAATAAACATGATCATATCATTTTCAATCTTGACGATAATAAGCAGTTACGCTATAACGATACTCGTAAATTTGGTCGTATGAAATTAGTTAGTCTGGATAATTATATGAATGAAATCCCCCTTTGCAAATTGGGTCCAGAGCCTTTTAATGCCAAGTTGGAAGATATTTATCCAAAATTACATAAAAGTAATTTACCAATTAAACATGCTATTTTGGATCAAAGTATTATTGCGGGGATTGGGAATATTTACGCAAATGAAATATGTTTTGCAATGGGTTTAAATCCAAATACACCGGCATGTAAATTAACGAAAAAGAGTGTTCAGGAACTTATTGAGGTGTCATCAGCAATTTTAAATGAAGCGATTGCTCAAGGAGGAACGACGATTCATTCATTTTCAGCGAATGGGATCGATGGTTTATTTCAAGTTAAATTAAAAGCCCACTTACAAAAAGTTTGTCCAATTTGTGGTGGTGAGATTACCAAAGTAGCAATAAAAGGTCGTGGGACTTATTACTGTAAGCATTGTCAAAAAAGGAGAAGGTAAAATGATTAATTGGGGAATAGTTGGAGCTGGTCGGATCGCTCATCGTTTCTGTGAAGCCCTGGCTCAAGATTCACGTGCTAATTTAGAAGCCGTTAGTTGTCGAACGCTAGAGAAGGCAAAAGCTTTTCAAGAAAAACATCCATGTAATAAAGCTTATGATAGTTTTCAAGCTGTTTTGGATGATCCTGAAATTGAAGCGGTTTATATTGCCTTACCGCATTTATATCATTTTGAATGGGTCAAAAAAGCTATTCTTGCTAATAAGAAAGTTTTAGTTGAGAAGCCAGCTACAATGAATACTGCAGAAATGGAAGAAATAAAAGATTTAGTTAAAAAGCATCATATTTTATTTATGGAAGCGATGAAAACTCGTTTTGTACCTGGTTATCAAGAAGCAAAAAGTTTGGTTAGTGAAGGAATTATTGGTGAACTTGAATGTCTTGAAACTAGTTTTTGCGGTAAAGTTGATTATAATCAGAATTCTTATCTGTTTGATATAAAGCAGGGTGGTTGTTTATTAGATTTGGGTATTTATAATATTGCTTATCTAGATGATTATTTTAAAGTACCTTTGGATACTGTCGATGTTACTTGTAAATATCATGATTGTGGTGTTGATACATATGTAAAAGCTATTTTAAATTTTGGGAAACAAACTGGTATTGTTGAATGTGCGATGGATCGAAATAAAGAAAACCAGGCAGTATTGACAGGAACGCTTGGTAAAATGATAATTCGACCAATTCATCGGCCGCTTGATTTAGAAGTTATTTTAAATAGTGGTGAAATATTCAAATATCACATTGAATATGATCATGATGATTTTTATAGTGAAATCGTACATTTTAATGATCTAATAGAAAATGGTCAGGTTGAAAGTACAATAATGAGTCTTGACCATAGCATCAATTGTGCTAAGATACTAGAGGCAGTACGGGAGATGATGTAAGTGAAGGTTTTAGGAATAACAGGCAGTATTGCAACTGGTAAAAGTACGGTGACGAATTATCTAAAACAGCGAGGCTATCTAGTGGTTGATAGTGATAAATTAGCTTACGATGCACTAACTATTGATGAGGTGTGTATTAAACAAACAAAAAATCGCTTTGATTTACCAGCTGGACCAATTGATCGTAAAGCTTTAGGTCGGATTATTTTTAATGATAAACAAGCAAAAAAGGATTTGGAAGCAATAATTCATCCTTATGTAATCAAGAAAATGCAAGAAATAATTGTGCTTAATCAGCATCTTGATTTAATTTTTTTAGATATACCGCTATTATTTGAAAGTAATTTGGAATATTTATGTGATGCAGTAATTGTTGTATATTTAAAAGAGGACGAAGAAATAAAAAGATTGATGAAGCGTGATAATATTGATGAAGATTATGCAAGGTTGATCATTGGTAACCAAATGAGTATTGAAGAAAAGAAAATGAGAGCGGATATTGTTTTAGATAATAATCAGGGTCTTGATGAATTATATCAACAAATTGAAACATTATTGAAAGGAAGATAAGATGAGCGAGTTAATGATGTCTGATTTATATACGGTTAATGCAAGTTATCCTCTTGATAGTATTCATATGCGTAGTATTCAACTACTATATCAACCTTTGATTGGTAATAATGCTTGTGGATTATATTTAAGTCTTTATGCTGAATTAGATCAGTTATCATTGACTAAAGCCCTTAGCCTTCATAGCCGTTTAACTAAAATAACCGGTTTAAGTTTAACCGAGCTTAATGAAGCGAGTTTAAAACTTGAAGCGATAGGATTAGTTTCTAAATATATTAAAGATAGTGATAATAAAAGAGTATACTTATATGCTTTAAAAACACCCCTAACACCAACTAAATTTTTTAATCATGCTATTCTAGGACCACTCCTATTACAACGTCTAGGGCAAGAGGAGCTATATCGAACAAAATTATGTTTTAAATCATCAGCGTTTAGTATTGAGGGATTTAATAATGTAACTGCTAAGTTCACTGATGTATTCGATATTAATTTACTAAATGGGTGTGATGATGTCCTGGTTGAAAAAGATTACTTTAATACTAATTATGGGAGTATTGAAAGTGATTATGATTTAACATTGTTCTATCAAGGGCTTGCTGATTATCAAATAAAAAGATCATGTATTACTCCCGATGATGAAGCCGTAATCAAACAGTTAGGAACTTTGTATCGTATTAATGCAATTGATATGCAAGGATTAGTTAAAGATTGTCTTCAAAATGATAAATTAATTCACAGTGCTTTGATTAGCAAATGCCGTGATTATTATGATTTGAATATGCCAGAAACATTTAAAGAAATTTATCATAAGCAGGCAATTGTTCATAAAAGTGTTACAGGTGATGATGCGTTAAGTAAGCATATTAGTTATTTAGAAAGTATTAACCCTTATCAACTGTTAAAGGATAAACAGGGGGGGCGAGAGCCTTTAAAGCACGATTTACAAATCGTTGAATCGATAATGACTTCATTGTATCTAGAACCTGGTGTGATGAATGTGTTAATTGAGTTAACACTATCCCAATGTGATAATGCTTTATCAAGAGCGTTTATGCAAGCACGAGCTTCACAGTGGAAACGAAAAAAAATCAAGACAGTTAAAGATGCGATGGATGAAGCTAATGTATACTTAAAATATCGTCGTAATAATAACGATGATAATGAAGAAACTGAAATCAATATGGTTGATAATGATAATGTAGACATGGATGAGTTAGATGAATTTTTAAGTCAGTTCGAATAGGAGGGCAAGATGAAGAGTATTCAAGATATTAATTTGTTTAATAATGATGATAGTTTTAATAAAAATAAAGAAAATAGTATTAATACTTTAATGAATGACCATAATATTATTAAGGTATTGCAGGAGTTTAATTTAAGTCGTCGTGATATTGAAGAAAATTGGATTGAATTTCTTGATTATAAAGAAGATTTGGATGTTTGTATTGGCTGTAAATCATTAAAATCTTGCCCTAAGATTTCTAAAGGAATGGTTCGTCTATTTAATTATCAGGATGGCGAAGTAAAGCTTTCATTACAGCCTTGCCGTTATGGTCAGGCACATTTTGATGATCAAAAGATTTTGAATGATATTTTATTAAAAAATGTTAACAATAAAATATTATTAACGAAGCCGAGTGACTTGACAATCATTGATGATCCTAATGGCAATGGACGAGTAGTTATTAAAATGATGATGGATTATATTAAAAATCCTACTAATAAAGGCTTTTATTTATATGGTGAAGGCGGAAATGGTAAAAGTACAGTAATGGGCTTCTTGATTCGGTGTCTTGTAACCAAGGGATATAAATGTGGTTATATACATTTTCCAACTTTTCTAATGGATTTAAAAAGTTCTTTTGGTAATGAGGGAGTCAATAGTTCAATTGAGCTGATGAAAAATTTAGATTATTTGGTTATTGATGATGTTGGTGGTGAGTCAGTTACGTCATGGTCACGTGATGAGATATTATCAGCAATAATTGCTTATCGGCTACAAAATCAAAGAGCTACTTTTTTTACTAGTGAATACTCTTTGGAAAAACTAAAAAAGCTTTATACTTTAAAAGCTGGAGACAAAGAAAGAGTCGAACGACTAATTTCAAGAATGAAAGCGGTTAGTATTCCAGTAGAATTAAAAGGTAAGGATTTACGCTAAAAAAAGTTTGAGTTTTAGTGTAAAATATTAAAGATTTGATGGAAACATCAATCTTTTTGTGTTAAAATGTCTTGGAAATAAAAATGTGGTTATTAGGAGGAAAAACAATGGTTAAATGTATTGGTGTATTAACATCTGGTGGAGATGCTCCTGGAATGAATGCAGCTGTTCGTGCAGTGGCAAGAACATGTTTAAATAAAGGTATTGAAGTATACGGAGTACGCCTAGGATACAAAGGGTTATATGAAGGAGATTTCATTAAATTTGATCGTCATAGTACTCGTAATATTATTAACTTAGGGGGAACGATTTTGAAATCAGCACGTTTCCCGGAATTTAAAGATCCTGAAATTAGAAAAGTTGCAATTGAGCAAATGAAAAAAGTAGGGATGGAAGCTTTGGTCGTTATTGGTGGAGACGGAAGTTATAATGGAGCTTTAAAACTTACTGAAATGGGTGTTAACTGTATTGGTATCCCAGGAACAATTGATAATGATATTCCAGATACTGATTTTACTGTTGGTTTTGATACAGCTTTAAATACAATTGTTGACGCATTAGATCGTTTAAGAGATACTTCAAGTTCTCATCAACGTTGTACTATCTTAGAAGTAATGGGACGTCGTTGTGGTGATTTAGCTATTAATGCTGGAATTGCTGATGGGGCTGAAATGATTATTACTAGTGAGATTGGTTTTGATGAATCAAAAGTAATTGAAAGATTAAAGGCATCAAAAGAATCTGATAAAAAACATGCAATCGTAGTTATTACTGAACATATTACTGATGTTCACGAATTAGCTAAAAAAGTAGAAGCTGCAACAGGTTTTGAAACTCGTGCGAACGTTTTAGGGCATATGCAAAGAGGGGGACGTCCTTCAGCTCGCGATCGTGTTTTAGCTTCTCGCATGGGTGTATATGCAGTGGAATTATTAGAAGCTGGTAAAGGTGGTTTATGTGTAAGCCAAGTCAATGGAGAAATCAAAGGATTAGATATTGAAGAAACATTATCACATAAACGTAAAACTGATTTTGGTATTTACGAAGATGCAATGAAGCTTCGTTAATATAAATAAAAATGTAAGGTGAGGAAAATTAGGATATGGTATTTGAACTAAAAGAAAGAAAAAAGAAAACTCGTGTCGTTTGTACAATTGGGCCTGCAAGTGAAAACGAAAAAATGTTAAGAAAGTTAATTCTTGCTGGTATGAACGTTATGAGATTAAACTTCTCTCATGGTGATTTCGAAGAACATGGTGGAAGAATTGTTACTGTACGTAAGTTAAGCAAAGAGTTAAATAAAAACATTGCTATCTTATTAGATACAAAAGGACCAGAAATTAGAACTGGTGATTTCGTAGGTGGAAAAACAGAATTCAAAAAAGGACAAACTACTGTTATTACTACTGAAGATATTGAAGGTACAAGTGATCGTTTTACAATCACTTATAAAGAATTATATAAAGATGTTAAACCTGGTGGTTTCATTTTAGTAAATGATGGTCAAGTTGAATTATTAGTTGATCATGTTGAAGGAGAAGATATTGTTTGTGTATGTGCTAACGATGGTGTAGTTAAAAACAAACGTGGAATCAATGTTCCAGGAATTAAATTAGGATTTGATTATTTATCTCCTAAAGATACAGCTGATATTACTTTTGGATGCGAACAAGGAGTAAACTTTATTGCTGCATCTTTCGTAAGACGGGCGCAAGATGTTTTAGATGTTAAAAAATTATTAATTGAAAATGGTCATCCTGAAATTCAAATTATCGCTAAAATCGAAAACAGCGAAGGTGTTGAAAACATGGACGAAATCTTAAAAGTAGCTGATGGTATCATGGTTGCTCGTGGAGATTTAGGAGTTGAAGTACCTGCTGAAGATGTACCTTTAATTCAAAAACAATTAATTAAAAAATGTCGTGCTGCTGGTAAAGTTGTTATTACTGCTACTCAAATGTTAGATAGTATGCAAGAAAATCCAAGACCAACTCGTGCTGAAGTAAGTGACGTTGCTAATGCTATTTATGATGGTACTGATGCAATCATGTTATCTGGTGAGTCTGCTCAAGGTAAATATCCTGAAGAAGCAGTTATGACAATGACAAAAATTGCATTAAAGACAGAAGAAACTTTAGATTATGCTTCATTATTAAGAAAAGCAATCAGAACTGCTCCAGAAGACCCTTCAGAAGCAATTTGTATGTCAGTAGCTGAGATTGCTTCTAAATTTAAGGTATCTGCTATTGTTGTTTATACTGAAAGTGGATCTACTGCTAAACGTGTATCTCGTTATCGTCCAGAATCTATGGTAATTGCAGCTACACCTTATGAACCAGTTACTCGTTCATTAGCCTTAAACTGGGGTGTAAAAGGTGTTGTATGTCAACCTATGCATGATCGTGCAGCTCAATTAGAATATGCTCAAGTTCTTGCTAAAGAAAATGGTGTTGAACCAGGGGAACAAATTTTAATTACTGCTGGAACACCAGGTGTTGGTGGAACTACTAGCTATTTAGAATTAGTTACTGTAAAATAATTTTAAATACATATAGATTTTAAGTATATTGTGAAATAGGTATTTATAATTTAAATATTTGATTTTAAAAGGGATTGATTTTGTGAAAAGCAGAGTCGATCCCTTTTAATTTAGTAACTGTTTTGAGCTTATCTGGTTTTTAAAAGTAATAGCAAGTTGTAAATTCATAAAAAAATGATGAATAAGGAATTAATATGTAAATTTGGCTTGGGTTGTTTTTCTTTCTATCTCATAAAAAATAGGTTATAATAAGACCGGTGATAAAAATGGACAAAAAACATAAACAGCATTTACTAGTTACATTGATCTTTACCCTTATTGTTACAGCAACATTATTTTTTATGTATGATGATTTTGTATTTCAAACATATGGTGAAGTAGTTTATTATGATTACATATTAAAAGGTGAAAATAATCAATTAAAAGTAGAAAATATTGAAGCGTATTTGGATCGTCAAAGTTTTCATTTAGGAGAAGGACGAATTATTTTTAAAGATGTGAATTTAACTAACGGAGCTGTTCCTACAGTTAAACTATCATTATATGGAGAGAATCAACAAAAATTTGACTATGAATTTGTTGTAGAAGAATATCATAGTGATAATTTGATTTATTCAATTCAAAGTATCTCAAAAAAATATAAAGAAATTGATTTGGACGATGTTAAATCAGCATCACTAACAATAGAAGCAAATGATCAAAAGTTAAGTGAAGTTGATTTAAAAATTACTCCAGTTGAACAATTGGAAGGTTCAAATAAAGAATATCGAATTGAAAATGCAAGTATTTCTAATTCGATGATGCGTTTAGGGACACTAAAAGCGGCAAGTGATGATGTGATTAAAGAATACCCTACAGTATCTTTAGAATACCGTTATTTAAAAGATAAAAATGGTGATAAAGAAGATAATGATAATTATGTGGTATTTAAAAAGATTACTGGTAAAAGTAAAGAACTCGTCAATGGTAATGATTATGGGACATACAATCTTGAAGATGATAGTTTTAAAGATAAGGACTTAAGTGTAGTGATTATTTTTAGCAATGGAAAAGAGAAGTTTGCTTTTGCGATTGATTTAAAAACTAGAGAAGTAGGTGACTATTATGGATAAGATAAAGAAGGATTTTATTGTTATTTATCTAGCTCGTAATTTATTAGCTACTTTTGCAATCACAGTATTTAGTTTTGTTTATGATATAACAAATTATTATAACATGCTGCCGTTAAGAGCATTTATCAAGATATTTGCTGATAATTTTTATACTACTGCATATTTTTTATTACTATGGATCTTGAATTATCTGTTATTTGAAATATATAAAATTGTAATGGATGCACTAAAAGATCGTAATAAAAATCATGGTAAACTTGTTATTAAAGGGAAAGAAATGATTGCTTATGGGAGTATCATTCCAATTGTAATTTTGGTAATTTTATTGATAATTGATTTTAATCAATTATTTAAGTTAAACTTTATTTTATTGGTTATTTTTATGTTATTAAGATCAATTAAAGAAGAATTTAAACAAAGAAAAAATAGACTCTAAGAGTCTATTTTAATAAACTGCTAATAGCATGAATCATCGCATCCTGTTGCATACTATTTAAAGAATTATAATATTCTTCAAATAATACACCAAGACCTGGGAGAATTGTTTCTTCTTTCGAAGCAATTCCGCCATTGATGATTTCTTTCAGTTCATCAGGTGAACTATTATGCAGTTTAGTTAATAAAGCTTTACGAATATCCATATAATCACTCCTCATCTTTATTAGTATAGGAAGATTAATGGATTTTATACTGAGGAAATTATGGAAATTAGACAAATTGAATTAGACGGTCAAATTATTGAGTATCAATTAAATTTTAAACCAATCAAACGTTGTTATTTGAAGATTGTTTCTGGTAAAGTAGTAGTAAATAGTTCTTCGGCTTTTTCAATTACTGCTATAGAAAAATTGATTCGTGATAATCAACAAGTCGTTTTAAAACAAATTAAGAATTATCTTCCTAAATATCAATATATTAATAATGGCTATGTGTATATCTTTAATCAGCGTTATCAAATTGTTGTACGCGATTTAAATCAACGCAAAGTAGCTTTTCATGAAAATAAATTATTTGTGTATCATCATCAAGTTCAAGAGACAATAGAACGAGAGTTAAAACAAATTTTAAATAAATATTTAGAATTTAAAATTAAAGAATATTTAAAAAGTAATTTTAGTTTAAATATGCCGGTAATTCAGATTAAGAAGTTAAAAGCTCGTTGGGGAGCGTGTTTTTCAAATCAAAATAAGGTTTGTTTTAATTTGGTTCTAGTACATCTAGAAAAAGAATTGATTGATTATGTAATTGTTCATGAACTATGTCATTTTATTCAGCCTAATCACTCAAAGCTATTTTATCAAGAAGTACAAAAGAGGCTCCCGGATTACAAAGAGCGCGAGAAAAAGTTAAAGGAGATTGGAATATGATAACTTCTACCACTAATAGTACAATTAAAACATTGATGAAATTAAAACAAAAAAAGTATCGTGATGAAATGAAGGCATATTTAGTTGAAGGCGATCATCTTGTTACAGAGGCATTAAAAGCAAATCAAGTGGAACTGCTAATTAGTACCAAACATATTGACAGTGAATTAGAAGTACTTGAAGTAAGTGAGGAAGTAATGGCTAAACTGGCATTTACCAAGTCTCCTCAGTCAATTATGGCTAAGTGCCGGATGCAAAAAGAAATACAATTAAAAGAAGGAAGACGTTATTTGCTTTTAGATGACTTACAAGATCCTGGAAATATTGGTACTTTGATTCGTACTGCTTTAGCTTTTTCAATTGATCAAGTTATTTTATCTAATAACTGTGTTGATTTATATAATGATAAATTACTTCGCTCAATGCAAGGCGCCAATTTTCACCTTAGTTGTATTTATGGGAATCTAACACAATTAATTTCGCAATTACAAGAAAAAGGTGTTGTGGTAATTGGCAGTGCACTTGAAAATGGAAAGAATATTGCACAGATAAATCGCTATAGTAAGATGGCTTTTGTTGTTGGTAATGAAGGTAATGGGATGAATCCAGAAGTTCTTGCTAAATGTGATGATATTGGATACATACCAATTAATACGATTGAATCATTAAATGTTGCTATTGCGGGAAGTATTATGATGTATCATTTTAAGTAACAGTCACGGTGTGACTGTTTTTTATAATATATATTAGTTGCAGTATTATATTATCTAAGTTATAATTAATTTAGATAATATTAACACATAAAAATAATAAATATAATTAATTGTGTTTATATTATATTGTTATTGATTGGGTTAATTTTACGAAGATAGATAAATATTTAAAATAACACAGTGTAAAATTAAACAATTAAAGAGTTGATCAGGGCAATTAAATGAATAGGGAGGGGATTTATATGCCAGTGTATTCAATCAAAACAATAAAAGAATATGCTAATAATTATATTAGTAATAACGGTCGAGAGATAACGAAGACAGTTCTTCTGATTACATCAGCTGTCATTTTTGTTCAGGCCGTTAATTTTTTTAGTCAAGTGCTAGGGCTTATTTTAGGATTAATTACATTAACAATGCCACAAGGGTTAGTTTACGCATCATTAAAAATTGTTGATCAGCAAGAATTATCTGCAATTGATGATACACTTTACGGAATAAAGAAGATCAGTAAGTATTTTACGACTTATTTTATTTATTCACTGATTGCTGTTTTTGTTTTAGCTCTAGTTATAGTTGCATTTATATTACTTGTATCATATTGTGATATTGGAATTATTGGCGGCAGGGACATTGTTTCAATCTTAGCACAGTATTGGATAATAGTAATTACTTTATTAGTAATTGTCATCGGAACATATGTTTTTCTTGATTGCAATTATGGAATGTTTCCATATTTAATGGAAACAAGTGATGTAAAAAATCTAAGGGCACTAAAACGTTCACGACAATTTATGAAGCATAAAAAGAAGGCCTATCTAAAATTATATTTAAGTTTTTGGAAAGAGTATTTAGGATTGATTATAATTACATTACTAGTTTCGTTTGTATTACCTACAATGCTGGATATTAGTGCAATTATTTTTATTGTTGGGGAAGCGGTTTTAATTAAACGTAAGTTGATTATTTATAAAGCTTTATTTTTTGAAAATAGTGGTTTGGATGAATAAAAACTTAATATTTAAAATATAACTATCGAATAACTTTGCTTATCGATTAAAGCAGTCAAGAGCTCTATTTTTATGATTATGCTCATAAAATGATTGTCAAAATAAGCTAAACACGTTATAATATCTAGGTATAATAACACGTTGATAAGGACTAGTAGGTAAGAAAGTTGTTATAGAGAGGAAGATATTTGCTGGAAATCTTCTAACAGCAGCATTATTGAATTCACCTTGGAGTGCGACTAATCATCGCCGTTTAAGCTACGTTACAGTTAATTAAGTGCATGATTATAGATCATGAATTAGGATGGTACCGCGAGATAAATCGTTCCTATATGGAACGATTTTTTATATTATAGGAGGGAAAACATGGAAAATGAATTATTAAAAATCAAAGAAGAAGCATTAGCTAAATTAGCAGACTGTTCTTCTTTAAAAGAATTAAATGAAATTCGCGTTTTATATCTAGGTAAAAAAGGTCCGATTCAAGAAGCAATGAAATCGATGAAAGATATGGCACCTGAAGAAAGAAAAACTTTTGGTCAAACTTCAAACCTAGTTAAGCAAGAATTATCAAAAGCAGTTGAAGATAAAAAAGAAGCTTTGGAAAATCAAGCTATTTTAGATAAAATCAACGAAGAAAGAATAGATATTACTTTACCAAGCTTTAAATTAGACCAAGGGTCTTTGCATCCTTTATCAACAATTGTAGCAGAATTAGAAGATTTGTTTTTGGGAATGGGATATCAAATTGCTGAAGGTCCTGAGGTAGAAAGCGATTATTTCAACTTTGAATTAATGAATTTACCAAAAGGTCATCCAGCTCGTGATATGCAAGATACATTCTATATTGATGAAAATACTTTAATGCGGACTCATACGTCACCAGTTCAAGCACATACAATGTTAGCTGCAAATGGTGAAGGACCAATCAAAGTAATTTGTCCAGGTAAAACATATCGCCGTGATGATGATGATGCAACGCATTCACATCAATTCATGCAGTGTGAAGGATTAGTAGTTGATAAAAATATTACCATGGCTGATTTGAAAGGAACTTTAGAAGTATTTGCACGCAAGTTCTTTGGTGAAAAGCGTGAGGTTCGCTTACGTCCATCGTATTTTCCATTTACTGAGCCTTCAGTAGAAGTTGATATTTCATGTCATAACTGTGGTGGTAAAGGTTGTCCAATGTGTAAACATACAGGATGGATAGAAATCTTAGGAGCTGGAATGGTTAACCCACGTGTTTTAGAAATGTGCGGATTTGACTCTGAAGTATACCAGGGATTTGCATTTGGAATTGGAATTGAACGGGTTGCAATGCTTAAATACGGCATTGATAATATCCGCAATTTCTATAATGATGATATTAGATTTTTAAGTCAGTTTGGTAGAAAGGAGTAAAAAGATGGATATTAGTTTAAAGGTATTAAATAGATATGTAAAGGTTGATGATCAAGATCCTAAAGAATTAGCAGATAAAATTACTTCAATTGGATTGGAAGTTGAAGGAATACACGATTTGACTAGAGGAAATAACATGACAATTGGTTATGTTAAAGAGTGTATGCCACATCCAGACAGTGATCATTTAAATGTATGCCAAGTTGAAGTTAGACCTGGTGAAATTAGACAGATTGTTTGTGGGGCACCAAATGTGGCAACTGGACAAAAAGTAATTGTAGCCAATCCAGGATGTGATTTAGGTGATGGTTTTGTTATTAAAGAGAGTAAGATCAGGGGAGTTGAGTCGAATGGAATGATTTGTTCAATTGCTGAACTCGGTTTAGATCAAAGACTTTTAAAACCAGAAGATAAAGATGGAATTCATGTTTTAGACACTGATGCTCCAGTTGGAGCCGAGCCATTAGAATATATGGGATTAAAAGATACGATTTTGGAAATTGGTTTGACTCCAAATCGTGCTGATTGTATGGCAATGACTTCTTTAGCTTATGAAGTAGCAGCAATTTTAGGTCGTGAAGTTAATTTACCAGAAGTTTCATTTATCGGAGCAGAGGGAAGTGGAATCAGCGTTAAAGTTGAAACTGATTTATGCCCATTTTTTGGTGCTAAATTAGTTAAGGGAGTAACAACTAAAGAATCTCCTGAATGGCTAAGAAATGCACTTATTGCTAGTGGAATCAAACCAATTAATAATATTGTTGATATTTCTAATTTTGTAATGTTAGAAACAGGACAACCAATTCATATGTATGATTATGATAAATTAAATAAAAAGGAATTTATTATTAAAACAGGATTTGATTGTAAAGAAGTAATGTTAGATGGTGAGGAATATAAAATTGAACCAGCTGACCTTATTGTATCCACTGATGCTGGAATTGGTTGTATTGCTGGAGTTATGGGTGCTAATAGTACTAAAATTGATGAGAATACAACCAATATTGTTATTGAAGCAGCAACGTTTGATGGGGCAACATTAAGAGAAACTGCTCGACGTTTAAACTTATTGACTGATGCCTCACAACATTATATTAAAGGTGCTTTAAATACTGCAAATTCTTTAATGATTTTAGAAAGATGTGCTAATTTATTAGTTGAATTAGCAGAAGCAAAAGAAGTATATCAAAGTGTAACAACTGATCTAAAAATCAAAGACTGTTTTGTTCGAGTAACAACATCAAAAGTAAATGGGGTACTTGGAACTAAAATTACAACTGATGAAATCAAAGATATTTTCAGTGCACTAAAATTTGAGTATACTATTGATGGTGAAGAATTTAATGTGAAAGTACCAACTTATCGTAATGATATTACTTTAGCTGCAGATTTAATTGAAGAAGTAGCACGGATGTATGGGTACGATAATATTCCTTCAACATTACCAGAGATGTCGATGACTGTTGGAAAGAGGACAGATGTTCAAGCAAAGAAACATTTAATTAGAAACTTATTAAAAGATCAAGGGTTACATGAAACGTTGACGTATTCATTAACTTCACCAGTAATGGTTGATGACTTTAATATTTTTCACACAAATGAGTCTGTTAAGTTAGCAATGCCATTAGGTGAAGAAAGAAGTGTAACAAGAAAATCTATAATTGGATCGTTATTACAAGTAATCAATTATAATCAATCACATAATATTAAGGATGTTAATATTTTTGAATTATCAACTACTTATTCTAAAGGTGTAGAATTACAAAATCTTGCAATTGCCTGCTGTGGTGAATACAATGGTTTACCGTTTAAACAAATTTCATATAAAGCTGATTATTATTTAGTAAAAGGGTTTGTTGAAACAATCTTTAAAAATTTGGGAATTGAAGAATCTCGTTATAAATTAGTTCGGGCTAGTCAAGATGATAAGTATTATCATCCAGGTAGAACAGCGTATATTATGATTGGTAAAGAAGTTGTTGGGGTCGTAGGAAATATTCATCCATTGATGGAAAAGAAATATAATGTTAAAGATGTTTACATTGTTGAGTTGAATCTAACAACATTATTAAATTTAAAAACAAGCAAAGTGAAATTTACTGAAATCCCAATGTACCCTTCTGTAAGTAGAGATATTGCTTTGGTGATGGATCAGGATATTCCTACTTTTGATATTTGTCGTAAGATTGTTCAAGCGAGCAAACAGCTAGTTAAAGAAACAAAAATTTTTGATGTTTATGCAGGTGAGCATATTGAAGCTGGGAAGAAATCAGTTGCAATTAACTTGCTTTTCCAAGATCCAAAAGGAACTCTAGAAGAAGCAACAGTTAATGCTGCAATGGAGAAAATTTTAGCAGCTGTGGAAAAAGATTTTGGAGCAGTGCTTAGAGCATAATAAAAATAAATTAGCGAAGAAATAGACGTATTTGTTTATTTCTTTTTTTTAAATATGTAATTCATATTATTTGACAAGGATTGGAACCATGATTAGAATAGAGCTAAAGAGGTGGTTATAGTGCAAAAAATTACATTAGAAATTGATGGAATGATGTGTGGAATGTGTGAAAGCCATATTAACGATGCTATTAGAAAGGCATTTTCAGTGAAGAAAGTCAGTTCCTCTCATAGTAAAGATAGAACAGAGATCATTACTGCTGATGAACTTGATGAGGATAAATTAAAAGCGGTTATCGATGCTACTGGCTATAAAGTTACATCGATTACAAAAGCTCCATATGTAAAAAAAGGTTTTTTTGCATCATTCCGTAAATAATAAAGAAATCAGGATAAACCTGATTTCTTTTCATAGTAGGAGTATAGTTTTCTTGCTAGTTCGCTCATTCTTTGCTGATTGACTTTACAGATTTTCCGATCATAAGTATATAGGCCATTGATTTCGTTTTCAATATCAGATATTTGAGTATAAATACAGCCGCAAAGTCCATTATTAATTGAGGGTATAACCATTTCTTGGTACATTTTTTCGATTTTATCGGTTAGTTCTTTTTCGCTATTTGTTTTACCATAGCCATATTGTTTTTTATTGCTGTTAAGATGATTATTGATTGGCCGAGTATAGCCACCACATTCACTTAATAATAGAGGACGTTCAAGGTTTGTTGACAAGATTTTATTTCGAAAATAAATATGACGACTGACAACATCGCTATTTTTTTGACTAAACCACCCTGAGGTTGTATCATAAAATCTTGTTGGATCCAACTCTTTACAAATTTGATACATTTCATCACTATTAAATTGACCCCAGCCTTCATTAAAAATTGTATAACTAATGATACTAGGGTGATTATATAGATGGCTGATTGTGTCGATCATATGTTGCTTAAAAATATTTTGTTGTAGGGTATTTTTGTAACGTGTGTCTTTAAAATTTATAAACCCTAAAGTTGGAAGGACGGTATCATGGATAAAACGGTATTCACCATTATTAACCATATCCTGCATCACAAGAATGCCTAATTTATCACAATTATAATAAAATAGCTCTGGCTCGATCTTAATATGTTTACGAATAAGATTGAATCCCAGTTTTTTTATATTCATAATCTCAGTTTTGTAAAAATCAGGATGTTCCGGTAAAAATAAACCATCATGATAATATCCTTGATCTAAGATACCATGCAAAAAAATGGGAGTATCATTTAATAGTATTTGATGTTTTTTTATTTCAACTGTTCTTAAGGCAAAGTAACTTTCAATATAATCATCATCAGTGGTTATAGAAAAAGTATATAAATAAGGATCATCGGGAGTCCAATAATGAGGGTTATCAATGGTGATATCAGTATCTTTTGCAGTGTAAGTCTTTTTAAAATCATTATTTTCAATAGTAACAGTATATCGACTGGCCTCAGTATTTACTTTTAAATTAATGCCGGTTAATGAGGGGGTAATTAACAGATCTTTAATACAATTTTTTGAAACGGCTTCTACCCAGACTGTCTGCCAAATTCCGGATACTTGAGTATACCACATTCCATGGCTTTCACGACTTTGTTTACCGTAGGGGTAATCATGCGATAAGGAGTCTGTAACTTTCATCACTAATTTATTTACGCCATCATTAAGTGATGAAGATATATCAAAATAAAAAGGTAAATATCCTCCTGAGTGAGAACCAATATATCGATTATTTACATATACTTTAGTAAGTTGATCTACAGCACCAAAATGGAGGAGGACCTGGTTATTTGCATGATAGAAGTCTATAGGTAAAATGAAATCCTTTTGGTATACTAATGTATCATTTATTATTCCATGATAATTAGATAGTGGTGCTTGAGGAGGATAGGGAATATTAATACTGAGATCATTTAATTGCCAAACTCCATTTAAACTGAAAAAACTATTTCTTTTTAATTGAGGTCGTGGATATTCCATAGTTAACACCTGCTTTCTTTACTTTAATGATACAGGGATACTGGCTTCATTGCAATTCTAGTTAGAATTTATTAAATTATTATTGTTATTCCAATTGACTATTCCCCTAGGTATAGGTTTATACTAGTGATAGTAGGGGGAATAATATGAATATTGGTGAAGTTTCAGATTATTTAAAAATTACTAAAAAAGCAATTAATTTATATGAAGAGAAAGGTTTACTTAGACCCAATAAAAATAGCAATGGATATCGTCTTTATGGAGAGGAAGAAATTAAAACTCTAAAACAAATTAAAATTTTACGTTCTCTTGATTTCTCTTTGAGTGAGATAAAGGATATCATTATTAATAATGAATATTGTTTTTTTGATAATAAGCTTAGTGAATTAAAAATTAGAGATTATGATTTACAAAAAAAGATTCAATATCTTGATCTAGTTAAAAATGATTTTATTCAAAATGAAATTATTGAGAATATAGAAGAATATCGAGAATTATTAATTCGTGAATCAAAAGAAGAAATCAAAGATAAAAATATATATGTTGATTTTGAAAAAATACTAATTGTTGTCTTTACATTTTTTACAACTATAAGCATATGTGGAAGAGGTAGGATATCTGGGGAAATAATAATTATTATTTATCTACTTATTTTAATTTGTAGTACGGCTTTATTGCATTATCCGCAATCGCGTAAATTTTTTTATCAATTGTATCAAAAGTTGCAAGAATATAAGAGGAAAGATAAATGATTTGGTTAATTATTATAAGTATCGTGTTGATTGCAGGAGTATTAGGTTTCTTAAAAATATTAGTTACGAAGAAATATTTGATCCATCAATATAATTTAGGAGTTGGTGTGCAGTATCGGGATTTTACTAAAGAGTATTATCATTATAATAAAGAACGAAGTATTGACGAAGAAACTTTTATAGATTTTGAAATGCCGCAAATTTTAAAGAAAATTAATTTTACTTATAGTGAGATAGGAAATGAGTACTTGTATAATTTATTTTTTAGAGAAAATAATAATTTAGATACTCAAGAAAGTATTATTGATAAATTGAATTGTCAAAAAAAATTAGCAGAGAGTATTTATCAGCTGAATAAACTTAATAAAGCATATGTACCGATCTTATCTATTAAAAGAAGCTTGCTAAATATTTCAGCTAAATCGTGTTTATTAGCAGGGCTGTTTTTGATACTTGATGTGGTTAGTATAATAGCAGCAATAATTGATATAGAGAATGTTTATTTTGTTGTTATAATGTTATTATTGAGCATTTTAATGAATACCCAATTATCTCAAAAAACAGGAAAAATTAGTCTTCAGATATCATTAATTAATGATATGCTTCAAATTACCAATAAATTATTAAAAATAAATATTTATCCTGATTCAAATCAGACTTTAGTAATGAACTCATTTATCCATTTGAAGAAAATGACAAAAACAACATATTATTTTAATAAAATAAAACAGTTTGATATTTTCAATATTTTGGAGTTAATGAAATCATTATTCTTTATTGATATATTTCAAGCAGTTAAACTTAGTAGGAAAGTAGATCAAGTACAAAATGATATCATGGTTCTTTATGAGAATATCGGTTTGTTGGATGTATGTATTATGATTAAGGTTATTCGTAGTCTTTATGATACTTGTATACCAACCATATTAAAAGATGAAAGAGTTGAGATAGTAGAGGGGTATCATTTATTGATAGAAAAACCGATTAAAAATACTGTTGTAATATCAAATGATACGATTGTTACTGGTAGCAATGCCTCTGGGAAATCTACGTTTTTGAAAATGTTAGGTGCCAATTTGTTGTTAGCAAAAACCTTAAATATTAGTTTTGCAAAGGAATTTAAATATTATCCGTTTGCTTTGATCTCATCAATTCATATGAAGGATGATATTATGAATGGAGATAGTTTTTATGTTAAAGAAATCAAACGTTTAAAGCAAATTACTGAATTTGCTAATAAGCAAAAATCATTAATCTTAATTGATGAGATTTTAAAGGGGACAAATGAAAAAGAGCGAATTATTATTGCGCTGGCATTAATGAAATATTTATTTAAATGCAATTCTATGACGATTATTACTACTCATGATATTGAATTAACAGAAGTCTTTGATCAAGTAGATAAATATTGTTTTAATGATATTAAAAAAGATAATAAAATCATTTTTGATTACCTTATTAAGAAGGGAGTTTGTACTGTTGGAAATGCAATCGCGATAGTTAAGACATTAGATTTTGATCAAGAAATTTTAAAGGAAATTAATGATAAAATAGAAGTTTTTTGAAGTGAACCTCGTTGCTTGGACACACATCACATTCTAAATAATAGAGGTTCATTTCATTTTAGGCTTCTATTTTGGGATACTTTTATATTCTAATGATATAAGCTGATTTGGATTTTTTGATAAACAGGATAATAATTTTGTTGCTCTAAATTCTAATTCAAGTGCGGGATGATGATAACTGGAAAAATTAGTGACTAATTTATATTCACAGCTTTTTTTTATTTTGTTTAAATAAGCCTGCCCAACATTATTCATCTTTAATACTCGAATATAGTCGATTTGCATTGCTTCAGCAATATCTTCTTTACTATTATTCATCAAGATATGAATTAACATGCGCTGAATTCGTGAGCGTGTATAACGTTTCGAAGTAAGGCTTGTTATTAATTCATCCATATGATTAGTGATAACTACTTTTTCTTTAAGTAAATTTTCAATTCCTTCGTCGACTAAATGCAAATGTTTTAATGTTGGCGCATCAGTAGTTAAAATTTTATAACGAAGGAAGGGATAAAAGTCATCAAAAAAGTAAAATTCTTGATAGTCTTCATAGTTACAAAACTGATTTGATATATCAATTTTATTTTTTAAAGCATGACGGATAGCACTTGCTGAACTAATTGATTCGATGTCCAAACTATGGAAATCATTTGTTCTTTTAATACAGTGTAATTCAATAGGATAATTATGATTAATTACTTCTTTAACATAGGCAAGCCCTAATAAGTCATTAGGGGTAGTAACAGTTTTATTCATTAAAATAGATAGTGCCTGATTACAGGCATCTGGATAACGCAAACCCTGATTCATCTGTTTTTTTACTAAGTTATCATAATTCTTTTGATTATTTTTAATCGTGAAGGCAATATCTTTGAAAATATTGATATTTCCACATTCGCTTCCAAAAACAATATCAGTGACTTTTAGCTTTGCTAATAATTCAATTGCTCCTTGGGCAAAATAATCAGCACTTTGAACACTATAAACAAATGGCAGCTCAATTACTAAGTCAATGCCATTTTTAATTGCAACTCCTGCTCTTGTCCACTTGTTACTAATTGCTGGCTCACCGCGTTGAACAAAATGTCCAGACATTATTACGATCGTAACATCTGGTTTAATTAGTTGTTTTGCTTTATTGATATGATATAAATGTCCTTGATGAAAAGGATTGTATTCGACAATTAGACCTAGTACTTTCATGAGTTCACCTTTATTTTACGACATGATAATTTTTTGATTACTTTGAAAATAGTTGAAATAATCAAGATTGCTAAAGCAAGACTAGCAGAAATCGCTAGTGTATTTAAAAAGCTATCTAAAAATAATTCACTGTTACCTTGCGTACAGTATAGCATTGTTTGATAGATTCCACGTCCAGGAACCAGGGGGAAACAGCCGATAATTAAAAAAATTGTGGCAGGAGCTTTATAGATTCGGGCGGATATCTCAGAAAATAAAGCAACAAATGCCATTGCTAAAAAATAACAGCTGATTTCACTTTTAAAATTTGAAGCAAGCAAATAGACTAACCAGCCTAATGCCCCGCCGATTGACCCGATTATAGCAAAGCGTGGATGCTGATGAATACGAAAAATAAAAGCAAACCCGAGACATGCAATGAAAGCACTAAAACATTCAATTATACTTTGCATATTACCCTCCTAAGACCATCATCATTGTTCCAACCCCAATTGCAATAAAAGTGGCTGTTAATAAAGCCTCTAACATTCGTGCCATTCCTGAAATATAATCACTACCCATAATATCTCTTAAACTATTGGTAATAGCAACCCCAGGAGTTAAAATCATTAAACAGCCAATGATAGTAGACTGTAAATTGATTATTAAACCTAATTTTAAAGAAATTATTGCTATGGCAGTTAAAACCATGCTTGATAACAATGTACTGACAAGATTATTTATTTCTAATATTTCCATTAACCAAATAAAGAAATATAAGATAAATCCAATTCCTACAGCAATAATTGTTTCGTGGATTCCACCACCAAAAAAAGTTGTAAAAAACCCAGTTCCTAACCCATAACCTAGAAATACTAAGGGCATGTTGATTGGTGTGTTTTTTATTTTTTCAAGTTTACTTTTTAAATGAATATAGTCGGGACATTCTTGACAAGTATAGCGGACTAGATTATTTAATTCATAGACCATATCTAAATTAACACGATTTTGTTGAGTCCGTTTTGATAAAGTATATGTATGATTATCATGCATTTCAATCGTTAGAGTAAAGTATGAAGGTAAAGCAAATACTTCAACATTTAAATAACCATAACTTTTACACATTCTCAATAATGATTCTTCAACCCGGTAAATTTCAGCCCCATGTTTTAATAAAAGCCGCCCAATTTCACCGATTAAATTAATTAATTTTTGCTCGTTCATAACCCACCTCGATAATCAAAAGTATACCATGAATAATTGTTTAATGATATATCATGATTGTTAATATTTGTAATAAATTATGATAAAATAGCTAAGAGGTAGGTGAGAAAGTGTTTAAAAAATATTATTATAACAATTCAGCTTTGATCATTTATATTATTGAAGAAAAAGTAAAATTTTATGCAATTGTCATAAATGGTTTTTATAAATATTTTAAAGAAATGTTTCAACGATTTGTAATTAAAGTCAAAAAGAAACAACAGAAAAATTTAGTTAAAAAAACAGCAAATAACCAAATAATAAGGCTGTTATTGATAAAGGGAGAATAATAATGTTACTTCAAGTCTCTGGACGAACTGATATATGTGCACTTTATCCTAAATGGTTTGTTAATCGATTAAAAGCGGGATACATATTAGTTCGAAATCCTTATAATGAGCATCAGGTCTCACACGTAGATGTTACTCCAGAAGTTGTTGATTGCATCTGCTTTTGTACTAAAGATCCCAAAGCAATAGTCCCCTATTTGACCCAAATAGACAGCATGGGATACAATTACTATTTTATGGTTACTATTACTGCCTATGATTTAGATATTGAACCGGGATTAAGACCAAAACTAGAAATAATGAAGACGTTTATTGAATTAAGTAAGATGCTTGGAAAAAAGCGGGTGATCTGGCGCTATGATCCAGTTCTGTTAAATCAACGTTATACAAAAGTATTTCATTATAAAATGTTTGAAAAAATGTGCCAATTGCTCTTTCCGTATACAGAAACTGTAATTATTAGTTTTCTTGATATTTACAAAAATATTATTGGTAAGTTTGATGAGTTAACTGATCATGATGTAATAGAATTGGCCCAGCGGTTTGGAAAAATTGCTCAAAAATATCAACTTCATATTCAAACTTGTAGTGAGAAATATCATTTAGAGGAATATGGAATTGCTAAAGGTAGTTGTTTAGATCGAGGATATATTGAAACGTTGATAGGATATCCCTTGGATATCAAGACAAATACTAATCGTGCCAATTGTAGTTGTTTAGCGAGTATTGATATTGGTGCATATAGCTGTTGTAATCATGGATGTTCTTATTGTTATGCATGTAATCATAATTTAGTTGCAAAAAATATGGCAATTCATGATGATGAAAGTCCGATGTTGTTAGGAACTTTATCATATGATGATAAAGTTAATAAAAGAATTGTTGCTTCGAATAAAGTTCGCCAAATTAAATTAGATATATAACTAGTAAAATAAAGACTAATTTAATTAGATGATATGATAACCTCCCAGTAGACAGTGTAAATAATTAAACATTGATACAGGAGGTTTTTATATTGGGAAGAAAAAATAAATATTTAAAAGAACTAAAATTAAGTATTGTCAAAAGATATTTAGAGGGTGAAGGATCAACCATCTCCTTAGCCAAAGAAATAAATACATCAGGCAATATAGTGGCAACTGGGTAAAAAATATAATGCATTTGGTGAAAGTGCATTTGATATTTCTAATACAAATGCATCTTATACAAAGAATTTAAAAAAATAGGTCGTATTAGATTACCTCAACGGTGGGGGATCATATGATGATTTGGCAATAAAATATTGTATTCCGTCATCTAGTCCTATAAAAAATTGGGTAAAATTGTATAATAGTCATATAGAACTAAAAGATTATATTCCTGGAGGAGAAGATATCTATATGGTGAAAAGCAGAAAAGTCAATAAGGAAGAACGTATTGAAATTATAAAGTACTGTCTTGAACATGATATGGATTATAAGATAACAGCTAAGCTGTTTGAAACAACTTACGCTAATGTTTTTAACTGGGTTAAGAAGTATAAGGAAAAAGGAGAAGATGGTTTAGGTGATAAGCGTGGCTGTCGTAAGGATGATGAAAAAGTTGATGAAGTTACATTATTAAAACGTCAGCTCAAGCAGAAGGAATACGAACTTGAAATGGTACAACTGGAACTTAAGCTTTCTTGATCTTTATGATAGAATAGTTGTCGGTTATGAAGTTGGTGATCACAATAATAACATACTTGTCTTTAACACATTTGATAAGGCGGTTAAAGATAATCCTAATGCACGTCCTTTATTCCACAGTGGTAGAGGTTTTTAATATACAAGTTCAGTGTTTATAAACATGCTTAAGGGACATGGTATGACACAAAGTATGTTAAGGGTTCACTGTTGCATAGATACTGGACCAACGGAAGGGTTTTGGGGAATCATGAAATGTGAGATGTATCATTACGGAAAATATTACAATACAAAAGATGAACTTGTCAAAGCTATTGATGATTGGATTCATTATTACATGTATGAAAGAAATTAGAGAAGATTTGGAGTTAAGACACCATATGAAGTTAGAAATGAGGCATTCTCTTTACAAACACCAAATCAATATCCAGTACCTGAAAATAAAAGAATAATAAAATATAAAATAGAACACTATACAAGCAGCACAATATTAGCTGCATAAAGAAAAAATGAAGTTGTCGATGAGACAACTTCAATAATAATTTTAATTATTTCATCTGTCTACTTGACAGGGGCGGTTCAAGAGAATTAGTCCTTATTATTTAATCATTATATTTAACGACTTTACGATAACCAGTATTAAAGTCAACCTCGTTTTCTAAAGGTTCATTTTTGATTAGATGATTAATATTTCTAATTGTCAATTCGGTGAAATATTCTCGGACACTATCCCACTCAAATCCTCCAGAAACATGCGGTGTAATTAAAACATTATCAAAATCCCAAAGATCATCGTCTGTCTTAAAAGGCTCAGGATCAATTACGTCAAGCGCTGCACCATACAAATGACCAGCTTTAAGAACCTCTTTTAAATCCTGAGTATTTACAGCACTACCACGACCAACGTTAACAAACAATGCATCAGATTTCATCATTAATAGGCGTTTTTTGTTAAAAAGATTAATGGTTTCTGTAGATTGAGGTAAACATGAAATGATAAAGTCACCATGGGGTAAGATTTCTTCAAGTTTATCAATCGTATATAATTCATCAATATCCCTAGGTATTGGAGAAACATTCCTTTTTATACCGATCGTTTTGCACTCAAAAGCTTTTAAACGTTTAGCAAGTTCATAACCTAGATCTCCTAGTCCAACAATGATTACGGTACTATGATAAATTTCTTTTCCGCCACGGTAGCTTTTCCACGAATGTTCATGCATATTATTAATATAGTTTTTAAAATTTTTATTTAATGCTAGCATCATTCCGATAGTATGTTCAGCGATTGCTTTACCATAACTGCCGCTAGCATTGGCAAGACGTGTTGCCGCATGTAGAACACCTTCTTGAATATAATAGTCACTGCCAGCACTATTCAGTAGTATTGCTTTAAGATTGGGACGATTAAGTTCCACATGCTTCCCTGGATTACCGACTAAAATATCACAATTGTCAATCATTGTTTGGGTCACTTCTTTTTCCTTACTGTATGTAAATGAAAAATCCGGAAAACTTTTTTCTAGTTTATTTATTTCATCTGTTTTTAATCTTGATAATACTAATATGTTCATCTAAATATCCTCCTATATAAATCTTATTATAGCACACTATCACATAAGACGTATGATGTATTTGCGAATTGTTTATTGAATGCTGATATAATTATTAAATTATAAACAATGCTGTTTAGTTATCAAAATTATGCTAAAATATTATCTAGATAATACTAATTAGCTAGGAAAGAGGGAAATGTATGTTATTGAAAGATCGGAGAAAATTAATCATTATTGGTGTTGTGGCAGTTGCATTAATTATAGGTGCAGTTTTTTTTATTTTTTCACGGGGTAAAAGTGCTGATGATTATGTAAAAGAATATTATGGTTATTTAGAAAATAAAGAATATGGAAAAATGTATAATATGTTAACAAAGGGCTCACTTGCTAAAACGAGTCAAAAAGTATTTGAGGCTAGATATAAAAATATTTATGAGGGGATTGAAGCTAAAAATATTGAAATTAAAATTGGCGAGGTTGAAGATGGGATTGTTAATTATACTTTAACGATGGATACTTTGGCAGGAAAAATAAGTTCTGAAAATAAAGTTGAAGTAAAAGATGGGGAGCTTGTTTATAATGAAGCGATGATCTTGGAAGGATTAAAAGAAGATTATAAGATAAAAATTAATACTGATAGTGCTAGTCGGGGAAAAATTTTGGATCGAAATGGTAAAGAACTTGCAACTAAAGGGGAGGCTTATTCTGTTGGTTTAGTCCAAGGCAAACTAAATGGAGAAGCTGATTATGAAGCAATTGGCAAAATAATTGGAATGAGTCGTGATGAAATAAAAAAAGTAATGAGTGCTTCATGGATCAAAGATGATTCGTTCGTACCGTTAAAAGAGATGGCAAAAGATGAAGAAGGAAAAGCTAAAGCTCAACAACTATTAACAATCAAAGGAGTTAAGCTAAATACTGTAAGTGTTCGTTATTATCCTTATGGAGAAGCTGCTTCACATGTTACAGGATATTTGCAGCAAGTAAATGCTGAGGATTTGAAGAAACATAAAAATGAAGGCTATAGTGAAACTTCTTTAATTGGGCGAAGTGGAATTGAGGCTGCTTATGAAGCAGATTTAAAAGGAACTGATGGTAAAGAAATTATAATTATTGATAAAAATAATAAATTAGTAGAAACATTAGCTACTAAAAAAGTTGAAAATGGTAAAGATATAAAATTAACGATTGATGCTGATTTGCAACAATCTTTGTATAAAGAATATCAAAATGATAAGAGTGCTTCGGTAGCTATGAATCCAAAGACAGGTGAGATTTTAGCCTTAGTATCAACACCGTCGTTTTCAAGTAATGATTTTATTTTTGGTTTTAGTAGTGCTGAATGGCAAGCATTAAATGATGATGCTAATAAACCTTTAACAAATCGTTTTAGAGGGACATATATTCCTGGCTCTAGTATGAAGCCAATTACTGCAGCAATTGGTTTAGAAAGTAATAAGATAGATCCAGATGAAGATTTTGGAGCTAAGGATAAGTGGCAGAAAGATTCTAGTTGGGGTAATTATTATGTAACAACACTTCATGCTCCAAAGCCTAATAATTTGAATAATGCAATTATCTATTCTGATAATGTTTATTTTGCTCGAGCTGCTAGTGAAATAGGAAAGGAAAAGTTGATTGAGGGATATGAGAAATTAAAGATTGGATCAAAAATACCTTTTGAATTATCTTTAAATGCTTCTCAATATCAAAATAAAGATAGTAAATTTGATGATCAACAATTAGCTGACAGTGGCTACGGGCAAGGTCAATTATTATTAAACCCTGTACAGTTAGCATCAATATATGGAGCGTTTGTTAATGAGGGGACGATTGCTCAGCCTTATTTAGTTATTGATGAAAAACCTAATGATGCATGGATCAAAGATGTTTTTAGCAAAGATACAGTTAAGAGAATCAAAGAGGCTTTAGTAGGAGTGATCAGTGATAGTAATGGAACTGGGCATTCGATTTATCATCAAGATATCGAATTAGCCGGTAAGACTGGGACAGCAGAATTAAAATCTTCACAAAATGATACAAGTGGTAGTGAGATTGGCTGGTTTACAGTAATGACAACAAATAGTGATAATCCGGTTTTAATCACAACGATGGTTGAAGATGTAAAAAATCGTGGAGGAAGCGGTTATGTAGTAGACCATATGAAAGCACCGTTAGGTAGTTATTTATATCGTTAAAAAAAGTAAGCGTAAGCTTACTTTTTTATAATTTCAATAACTTGCTGGATATCTTTTTTACCAAAATACACATCTTGATCATTTATGATCATACAAGGAACTGACATAATTTGATATTGTTCTTTAAGTTCGGGGAAATGTGCCAAATCAAATACATGGGCATCAACATTATTATTTTCAATTGCAATTCTTTGGCTTGCCATTACTACATCTGGGCACATAGTACAAGAAAGGGAGACAACTACCTTAATGTTGGTTGGTTTGTTAATTTGTTTAATTTCATTGATGATTTGCGTATCAAGCGGTTGTTTAGGACCAACTGCATTATAGATTGCAATTACAAAGGAATTAAATTCATGACCACCAGGAACAGCATGATAACTAATATTTAAATAATTATTATTTTCATCATAGAAACGCATTGCTGGTGAAGAGTTTGATTCTTCGAACTGATAGGAAAGTTTGTCACTGAGAGTAGTAAATTCTTCAATAAATGATTTGATTTCACCAGCAAGTTTACTATGATCGAGGGAGCATTTAATTATTAATTGTTTTTCTAATTTAGCAAAAATTGGAGCCAACTGTTGTTTTATTTTGGGGGTAATAAAACTATCATCATTTTCACTTGTTTCTTTGCTTGTTTGTACTGCTTCTTTAATCTTTATTTTCTTGGGGGAAAGTTTTAAAGCAGTAACAATATTAGGGATATACTTTTCTAATGAGGTCGCAGCAGTAGCGCCATCACTGACTGCAGTGACAACCTGACGTAATTCTTTGACACAAACGTCACCAGCTCCATAAACACCATCAAGATTAGTTTTTTGATTTTGATCGACAATTAAGTTTCCATAGTTATTTAATTCAACTTGATTTTTGAATATTTCAGTTGCTGGCTCATAACCTGCAAATACAAAGATTCCAAATGTGTTATTTGCTTCGGCATGATATGACCAAGTTTCACCAGTTGCGTTGTTTTTAAACGTTGCTTGTTCTAACTGGTGATTACCTTTAGCCTCAATTATTTCCGTGTTATAATGAACTTCGATATTTGGATGATTTTTAGCTTTATCGCTAACTTGTTTAGCACAAGTGAAATCTTCCTCACGGACAATGATTGTAACTTTACGAGCATATTTGGTTAAAAACACGGCTTCTTCTGCAGCAGCAAAGCCACCGCCAATGACAAAAATATCTTTACCGGTAAAGAACTCACCATCACAAGTAGCACAATAGGCTACACCATGACCTTGAAATTCTTTTTCGCCTGGAAAACCTAGTTTACGTGGATGAGAACCTGTTGCTAAAACAATCCCAATACTTGAAAATTCACCTTTATCAGTGATGATTTTTTTTACTGGTTCTTTCAAATTGATCCCTTTAACCGTTGCAAGTAGGAATTCTGCACCAAAATTTTGTGCCTGTTGACGCATTGCTTCTGTTAGCTCTTGACCGCTAGTTTGTAAAATTCCAGGATAATTAACAACTTCAGAAGTAATTGTTATTTGACCACCGATTTTTTCTTTTTCAATTACAAGAACTGAAAATTTAGCTCTAGCTAGATATATCGCAGCGGACAGTCCAGCAGGACCACCGCCAACGATAATAGCATCATAAAGATTAGACATTTTAGATTAATCCTACTAGATCTAGTGATGGTTTTAATGTTTCTTCTCCTGGTTTCCATTTTGCTGGACATACTTCATCACCGTGCTCATAAACAAATTGTGAAGCTTGAACACGTCTAAATAATTCATCGGCATTACGTCCAACGTTTCCAGCGATTACTTCATACATAACAACTTTTCCTTCTGGATTAATGATGAAACTTCCACGTTCTGCTAAACCATCAGCTTCAATATATACATCTAGATCTTTTGCTAATTTAGCAGTAGGATCAGCTAACATTGGATAATTGATTTTCTTAATTGTTTTAGATGTATCGTGCCAAGCTTTATGAACGAAATGAGTATCACATGATACTGAATAAATTTCACAATTTATATTTTTAAATTCTTCGTATTTATTTGCCAAATCCTCTAATTCAGTTGGGCAGACAAATGTAAAATCTGCAGGATAGAAGAATAAGACATTCCATTTTCCTAATAAATCTTCTTTTTTGATTGTTTTAAATTCATTTTCATGAAAGGCTTGAGCCTCAAATTCTGTTATTTCTTTTCCGATTAATGACATTGTTTTTCTCCTTTTTTTTATTAATTTTCAACTACTTGGCTTATCATCCAAATAGATTTTGTGAATTCTTTAATATAATCATCCATTAAAGATGAAATTAAATAATTATTTTCATTATCTGCATTATTTTTTAATGATTTAATCCTATCTAATAAATAATTAAAATCATTTAGAACTACTTTATAGATATCTTTTGATGTAATATGTTCACCTTTGACTTCTTCAATTGCAGAAATATCTAAGAATTCTTGCATTGATGCTGCTGGTTTAAAACCAGTCATCAAGATAGCTTCCGCAACTTCATCAATGGCTTTATTAACTCCGTTATATAGTTCTTCTAATTTTGCATGGACAGTAAAGAAATCTTTTCCTTTAATATACCAGTGATAACTTTGTAATTTGTGGTATTCAACTACTAAATCTGCTAATAGTTTATTTAATTGTTTATCCATTGTGTTTCACTCCTTTACTATTTTTATTACCTTTTGTCGACAAAGATTTATAGTTATTTAGGTTAGCTCTTGCTAACTGTATAAATCTTAACATGGAATGATGATGGATACAAATATTATGCACCTTTATTTTTTATTTATGCCAAATTAGTATTTTATTGTATTATTTAGAGAGAATAAATTAATAAATAAAAAAAGTAGATTTAATCTACTTTTTTACAAGACTCTCGTTCAATTAAAGTACATGGGAGTGTTATTCTCATTGGAGTAGGAGAATTATATTTGCTTAAAATATTATATACCATACTTGCTCCATATTCCCCCATAAGTGATGCTGGAGCATAAATTGTTGTCAGTGGTGGATTAGTGAAGCTGGCTGCCTTAATATCATCAAAACCAACTAGTGAAATATCTCTTGGAACACTGAGATTATGTTCTTGAAGAGCTCTAAGAGCCCCAATTGCGATTGGATCGCTGGCACAAAAAATCGCTGATGGTAAATCTTTTTGATTGATCAGATCCATCATCATGGAATAACCAGATTCAGTTGTAAATTCACCTTCAAGTAAATATTTTTTGTAAATAATCTTATTTTTGTTACAATAATCAATAAATATTTCTTTACGAGCATCTTGATATACAACATTGTCTTCAAGATATTCTTTACCGCCTAAATAACCGATCTTATGATGATTTAAAGATTTTAAATAATCTAAAGCATCAATAACCGCTTTGTGGAAGTCTAAAGTGATCGTACTGTCATCACTATTTGGACTATGCATATCTAGAAAGATAACTTTATTTGAAATCTTTTTAAATTGAGAAATTTCATTATTATTAAACTTACCAACACAAACTAGGCCATCTACACCTTTCAAAACATCTAGATAGTTTTGATCGGCTCTAAAAGTTCTAATAACATTTATATTATTTTGTAAGCAAAAGTTCTCGATACCTTGTCTTATTTGTAAATAATAAGGGTCATCAATTTCTTGTTGCAATGAATACCATTGAACAATTCCAATCGTGAATTCATTTTTGGTTGCCTTTCTTTTCTTTATATAGTTTAATTCTTTAGCTGCATTAAATACCGCCTGCCTTGTCTCTTCAGGAACAGATAATGTTTTATCATTGTTTAAAATTCTTGAAACAGTGGCACTGGAAACATTTGCTAGCTCTGCAACATCTTTAATTGTAGCCATGATTACCCTCCTTGATGTACTTAATATTATAACCTATTTTCGGCCAATATAAAAGTTCCAAGCGGTAGAAATTATTTTTTCTATGTCAGTATATTTAGGTTCCCAACCTAATATTTCTTTTGCCTTTGTATTATTAGCAACTAATTTTGCAGGATCACCAGCGCGACGTGCCGCCTTTGTAACTGCAATAGGCAGATTTGTAACTTTTTTGGCAGCGTTGATAATTTCTAAAACTGAATAGCCCTCACCATTACCTAAGTTAAATATATTGCTTGGATTTCCAGCTTTTAAATAATTTAAAGCCTTGATATGCGCATCGGCAAGATCCATTACATGAATATAATCACGAATACAGGTACCATCTTTAGTATCATAATCATCACCAAATACATAAATACTTTCTCTAATTCCTAATGGGACTTGTAAAATTAATGGAATCAAGTGTGTCTCAGGATTATGAAGTTCACCAATTTTACCATTTGGATGGGCACCGCAAGCATTAAAATATCTTAAAGCTACAAAACTCATTCCATAAGCGCTAGAACACCATTTCATCAATTTTTCCATTGCTAATTTAGTTTCTCCGTATGGATTAGTTGGATATGTTTCATCGTCTTCCTCGATTGGAATACGTTTAGGTTCACCATAAGTTGCAGCAGTAGAAGAAAAGACAATATGTTTTACACTATGATTTTTCATTACTTCAAGTAAAACAATCATGCCATAAACATTATTATCATAATATTCTAATGGCTCTTTCATACTAACACCAACTAATGAATTGGCGGCAAAATGAATTACACCATCAATTTTTTCTTGTTCAAAAACATTATTTAAAAATGTTTTATCACGTAGATCTCCTTGATAAAACTTGGCTTTAGGATGAATCAATTCTTTAAAACCAGTTTGAAGGTTATCAACGATAACTACCTCTTTTCCATTTTCGATTAATTGATATACAGTATGGCTTCCAATATAGCCAGCACCACCTAATACTAATATACTCATTTTGAGTCCCCCTTTTTTATTTTTACAACGCTATTATAATTCTTTAGTAAACATTAGTCAATAAATTAGTAAATATTTACTTATAATTTAGTAAAAATGATTGACAATATTTATAGTTAGAGCTACAATATAATTGTGTAAAAGGGAGGAATTACTATAATGAACCATGAAATTAATCGGTTAATTCAGTTTGCTTTAGACAAAGAGATGATTACTAAAGATGAATGTGATTATTCAGTAAACCTATTATTAGATTTATTTGATGAAAATGACTTTGAATATGAAGAGATTAATGAACACTTACCGTTAGCGACACCTATCTTAGAAAAGATGTTGGATCATGCAGTAACAAAAGGATTAATTGAGGATAATACCACAAGTAGAGATCTATTTGATACTAAAATAATGAATTGTATTATGCCTAGACCCCATACTGTAAATGAAAAATTTAAGCAGAAATATATGGTAAGTCCTAAAGTAGCAACTGATTATTATTACAAATTATCAATTGCTTCTAATTATATTAGAAAGAGTCGTACGGATAAAAATATTATTTGGAAAAAGTATGTTAAATATGGAAATATTGAGATTTCTATCAATTTATCAAAGCCGGAAAAAGATCCAAAAGAAATTGCTAAAGCTAAATTGATTAAATCAAGCGGATATCCTAAATGTTTATTGTGTAAAGAAAACGTTGGTTTTAGTGGCGATTTGAATCGGGCGGCTCGACAAACTCATCGAATTATTCCAATTGAATTGGCGACTGGAAATTATTATTTACAATATTCACCATATGTTTATTATAATGAGCATTGTATTGTGTTTAATGAGGAACATAAGCCGATGGTGATTAATGAGAACACGTTTAAGAATCTGTTTTCATTTTTAGATATATTTCCTCATTACATGATTGGATCAAATGCTGATTTACCAATTGTTGGTGGATCAATCTTAAGTCATGATCACTATCAAGGTGGAAATTATGAATTTCCAATTCAAGGGGCAGAAGTTTTAAAGACACTAATTTCTGATAAATATCCAAGTACATTGATTGAAGTGGTTAAATGGCCATTATCGACAGTTCGATTAACTTCAGAGAATAAAGAAGAATTAGTTGCTTTATCAGTGAAAATGTTAGATTGCTGGCGCCATTATAATGCTCCAGTTTTAGATATAATCTCACATACAGGGGATATTCCGCATAACACAATTACACCGATTGCTCGTCGTAAAGGTGATAAGTATCAAATTGATTTAGTCTTAAGAAATAACCGGACAAGTACAAAATATCCTGATGGAATTTTTCACCCTCATCAAGAATCACATCATATTAAAAAAGAAAATATTGGTCTGATCGAAGTAATGGGGTTAGCTATTTTACCAGCTCGATTAAAAGATGAATTAAAATTATTAAGTGACTGTTTATTGAAAAAAGCAAAGATTGAAGAATATCCAGAATTAGATAAACACCATTCATGGTATCAACAGTTGTTAGCGCAACATGAATTTACAGAGACAAATATTGATGAAATCTTGAAGGAAGCAGTAGCAATTAAATTTGTTAATGTATTAGAAGATGCTGGTGTTTTTAAAATGGATGATTATGGAATTGATGCCTTAACAAGTTTCGTGGAAACAGTTTTGAAAGGAGAATAAGATGATAAAGGTAATCGAAAAGATTGATGATAAAATTGATCTAATTCAAATGAAAAATGATGATTTAGAAGTTGTTGTTTCAAACTATGGTTGTACGATTGTTAAAGTTTTAATGAAAGATAAAGATGGAAATATTGATGATGTAGTGCTAGGGTATGATGATTTTAGAGATTATCAGACTAAAGACGCTTATTTAGGGGCATTAGTTGGGAGAACAGCTAATCGTATCGGTAAAGGTAAGTTTACTTTAAACAGTGAAACTTATACGCTGCCAATTAATAATGGTCCTAATTGTTTACATGGTGGGGTCAAAGGTTTTTCATATCAGATATTTGATTATCAAATACTTGAGGATTCAATTGAGTTTACTTATTTGTCAAAAGATGGTGAAGAGGGATATCCTGGTAATTTAGCATTCAAAGCAATTTACACTTTAAATAAAGATACTTTAATTGTACGTTATCAAGCAACTAGTGATAAGGATACAATTATTAATATTACTAATCATTCGTATTTTAATTTGTCGGGGGCTAAAGAAGATATTTATAATCATCAATTGTTAGTGCATAGTGATAAATATGCATGTGTTGATTCTGATGGATTACCGACTGGTAAATTTAATCTAGTAAAAGATACTCCATTTGATTTTAATTCAATGACAAGAATTGGTGATGTAATTGATAGTGATGATGAGCAGCTTAAATTAGGTGCCGGTTATGACCATCCGTTCATTTTTAACCAAGATAAAGACCAAGCTATATTATATCATGAAGCTACTGGACGTAAATTGACAGTAAGTACATCATTGCCTGGAGCTCAAATTTATAGTGCTAATTATTTAGATGGACGTATCGGTAAATATGGAATTGTATATCCAAGAAGATTCGCATTATGTATTGAAACTCAAAATCTTCCCGATGCAATTAATATTGAAGAGGACCCAACAACAATTTTAAAGAAAGGTGAAGTATATGATGAAATAACATCATATAAATTTGAGGTAATAAAATAATGATTAAAGCAACAATTTTAGTAGAAGAATTAAATAATAAAAAGTATGATGAGTTATTAAATGATATTTATGTAGATACAAATCTTTTAGATTATCAACGTGAGCGATATGTTAAAGCAATCAATGAATATGTATCATTGTATGGTGATACTGATGTAGAAATTTACAGTGCTCCAGGACGTAGCGAAGTAGGAGGAAATCATACAGATCATCAGCATGGTTGTGTTTTAGCAGCAGCAGTTAATCTTGATGCAATCGCTGTTGTTGGAAGAGTTGACAATAAAATTAAAGTATTATCTGATGATTTTGATATTGCGCCAATTAATTTAGAAGACTTAGAAATAAAAAAGGCTGAAGAAGGAACATCTGAGGCTTTAATTCGTGGGGTATGTGCTCGGTTAAAAGAATTAGGATATAATGTTGGTGGTTTTAATGCTTTTATTACTAGTGATGTATTAATGGGAGCAGGATTATCATCTTCAGCAGCTTTTGAAACGATTATTGGTACTATTATTTCTGGTTTATATAATGATATGACTATTGACCCTGTTGTAATTGCTCAAGTTGGTCAATATGCTGAAAATGTATACTTTGGTAAACCTTGTGGTTTAATGGATCAATGTGCTAGTTCAGTAGGTAGCTTGATTAATATTGATTTTAATGATGTGGCTAAGCCAATTGTTAATAAAGTAGATGTTGATTTTTCTAAATTTGGACACAGTTTATGTATTGTTGATACAAAAGGATCACATGCTGATTTAACTGATGAATATGCAGCAATTCCTATGGAAATGAAAAAAGTAGCTAACTATTTTGGTAAAGAATTTTTACGTGAAGTAGATGAGGAAGATTTCTTTAATGATATAGCAGGTGCTAGAAAAGCTTGTCAAGACCGGGCAGTTTTAAGAGCAATTCATTTATTTGAAGAAAATAAACGGGTTGATCAAGAAGTTAAGGCTTTAAACAATAGTGATTTTGAAACATTTAAAAAAGTTGTTAAGGAATCTGGAGATAGTTCTTATAAGTTCTTGCAAAATGTGTATGCAAACTGCGATGTTCAGAATCAAAGTGTTTCAATTGGATTAGCCATGTCAGAAAAAATTATTGGCCGAAATGGCGTTTGTCGGGTTCATGGTGGTGGTTTTGCGGGAACGATTCAAGCTTTTGTTAAAGATGAATTTGTAACTGCTTATAAGACTGAAATTGAAAGAGTTTTTGGTAAAGGAAGCTGTCATGTATTAAAAGTTCGCAAGTATGGCGGTAAAAAAGTAATTTAAAAGTTGGGCAGAAGAAAGTGAACTCTGTTATTTGAGCATATTAAAATAATGGAGCTTCACTATAGAAATGCCCTTTTTTAATAGGAGGAAAAATGTATTATTTGGGAGTAGACTTGGGCGGAACAACTATTAAAGCAGGACTCTTTGATGAACAGTTACAATTATTAAAAATGGTTCAAAAAAATACAGGAGCAAGTTTGGGTGCAGATATAGTTTTAAAAAGAATTGAAAAATGTTTAGAAATATTAGTTTTAAAGAATAATCTTTCATTTGAACAGATAGATGCTCTAGGTATAGGAGTACCGGGTTTGTTAAATCGAAATGACGGTATTTCTTTATTTTCTCCTAATTTTAATAATTGGCACAATGTCAAGATCAAAGAATGGTTTGAACATAAGTGGCTGATTCCAACTGTAATTGATAATGATGTTAGAATGCATCTTTATGGATAATTGTATTTTGGAGCTGGGAAAGGTTTTAAAAATATTATTTTAATTGCAATTGGGACCGGTTTAGGTTCTGGAATCGTAGTAGATGGACATGTTTTATACGGTGCAAATGACAGTGTCGGAGAAATTGGGCATATGAATATGTATCGTCATGGGAGAGCTTGTCGTTGTGGTAGTAGTGGGTGCTTGGGTAGGTACGTTTCTGCAGTTGGAATGATCAATACGTTTAAAGAAAAGGATATTGATCATATGAGTATTGTTAATAGATGGGTAAATAATTGTGATGAGATCACTGCAAAGATGATCTGCCAAGCTTATGATTTAAATGATTCGATTGTCGTTGCGACTCTTAAAGAGACAGGAGAAATACTTGGTTATGGGATAACTAACCTTATTAACTTATTTAATCCTGAACGTATTATTATTGGTGGTGGAGTATCAAATGCAGGAGAGCGGTTATTAGCTTCAACTCGAGAGGTTGCTGCTATTCATGCTTTGGAAATTGCTAGTAATAACTGTGATCTAGTGGTTGCAGAACTTGGGGAACAAGCGGGAATGTATGGTGCAGCTAAATACGCTAAAAGAAAACTAATATTATGATGCCGTCGCTAAACTAGATAAATCATACAATAGTAATCTTTTTTATTAATATTAGATTAGTATTTTTTATCTCTGTGTTTAATGAGAAAAGAAGTAAAGTTTAAAAAGTACAAATTAGGTGAAAACAGTTTGTACTTTTTAAATTTGGTAATTATTACAAATATTCTTTGTTTATAGTAAAATTAGGAAAGAGAAGTTATCAAGCTTGATGTTATAAATGAGGAAAAATTGAGGATTGTGATCTGTATAAGCTTTAAATGGCCAATGATAAATTTTTGAAATATAGCTATTTTTAATCATTTGAAATAACTAGGATTTAATTAGACAATTGATCTGGGAAATAAGTTATTTTTCCTTAAAAATATTTTTGATAAGCAGATTGTTTTTTATATCTTTAATAAAAAAAATGGAGATAATTAAATTTTTTGCACGAATAATATAAAAGGTGCTCGCAATTAAATTTATTGTAGAAATGGTTCAAGGGGAAAATGGTGGATTATTATTTGGAAATGTCAATAAGAGAATTAAGTTATTGTATGACGATGAATATGGGGTAAATTAAATATTTTTAGTATTATTGATTATGATGTGATTATTTCAACTATTTTACCAATTATTCTCAATGAAAATATTGAAAAAATGAGCATAGTTTGTCAACGGGAGGACAATCTTATGCTCATTTATATTATACAACTTTTAAAAATTTTATCTATGATTTGAACTTGATTGTCATTTGTGGGATAATATTGAGCGGTGATAAAAATGAAAGATAGAGAGTTAATAGCTAGAATTATAATAAATATTTTAGATGTAAAAAATTGTCAACAGTGGGAACTGTTTACCGGAGAAGATATGTATGAACAAGTTTGTAATTATATCTTAAATATTAGTAAAGGAAATAATACTGCCGAAGAATATGCGCGTAAAATGATGGAAGAAAACAAACCGGTCATTGATAGGATTGTTCAAGGTGAAGATATTCCTAATGAAGAGTATAATGTGTTTACGGAATCTTTTAGAAAATATAACAGAAAGTTTAGAAGATAGTAACCCTATTTTTAATGATATTAAAAAGCGCCTAATTTTATTAGGTGCTTTTTATTAGTGAATCAAATATTCCTTTTCGATAATTGGCTTAAATTTGTCACAGGTAGCTTTATTCGTCACATTGGAAATCTCAATAAACAAAATCGGAGTATATTCTTCATTTACGATTGAATATGGGTTATTTTTAATTATTTGAAGAATTAACTCTAGGTCACGTTCTTCCATAGAAATATTATGTGCATAACAGATTTCTTTTAGATTATGTAATGATAGATTTTGCAAGCGATGATTCACTATTTGCCAATTTGTCATATAGCATCCTCCTTTCAAGCTATATATGATTAACTCATTTTCTATATTCATATTATACCGCTATGAAAAATGGATAACAAATGATATAGCTCATTGTTTTTTAATCTACGATAAAGTATTTTTGTTGTTATATTTAAAGATAACCACCCTAATAATATTTGTTTAACTTTCAACAAATATTAGTTTTTTCTTATTGTGAAAAAATGTAATTTATTCATAATAAATAGTTTATTATAGAACTGTTCATTAATGAACAGTCAGGAGTAGAGAAATGAAGAAAACCTTTTTAATGGCAATTTATCCTTATTTATTAAAGCAATATAATATTATGTTTGAAACAATACAAAAAAAGTATCAAATCACTCAAATTGAAATTGATGTATTGGCATTTTTAGCTAATAATCCTGAGTATCATCATGCTCAAGATATTGTCAATATCCGTGGTATTTCTAAGGCGTATGTTTCTTGTTCGCTTGACAAACTAGTCAAAAGAGGGCTCGTTGAACGCCAAGTAGATAATGAAAATCGTCGTTGTAATTGTTTGTTTGTAACACCATATGCTAATGAGCTGATTAAAGAAATTCGGGCTGTTCAAGATAATTATAATGAAATTGCTTATCAGGGGTTAAGTGATCAAGATAAAGAACAGTTTAACCGATTAATTAGCCAAATTTATGAAAATTTAGGAGGGAATAACAATGAATGAGCGACTTGCTAATGAAAAAATTTCAAAGTTACTGTTATCACTGGCGATACCATCGATCTTAGCACAAATGGTAACCTTGCTATACAATTTAGTGGATCGAATTTATATTGGAAGAATGGAGGATGGAGCTTTAGCAATTGCTGGAATTGGTTTGTGTAGTGCAATTATTACAATAATTACCGCTTTTACTAATTTGTTTGGCCGTGGTGGGGCACCATTAGCTTCAATAAGTCTAGGAGCTGATGAAAATGACCAAGCAAATAAAATAATCTCAAATTGTTTTAGTTCTTTAGTATTAAGTTCAATAGTTATCATGATTGTTTTATATATATTTGGTGAAGAAATTTTATTATTGTTTGGTGCAAGTGCAAATACGTTATCATATGCCAAAGATTATTTAAATATTTATTTATTGGGGACGATTTTTGTACAATTAAGTGTGGGAATGAATTATTTTATTAATTGCCAAGGGTATGCGAAGTTTGGAATGTTAACGTTAGTTATTGGAGGCGCGTTAAATATTATTCTAGATCCAATTTTTATTTTTACTTTAAATATGGGAGTAGCGGGAGCGGCCTTGGCTACGATCATTTCGCAATTTGTTTCTTTTTTATGGGTAATGCATTTTATTTTTTCGAAACGGTCAACAATAAAAATAAAGAAAGAATACTTGTTCTTTGATAAAATAATTATGAAAAGAGTATTGGGTTTAGGGATTTCACCATTTTTTATGAATAGTACGGAGGGAATCTTACAAGTATGTTTTAATCGACAATTATTATTTTTTGGCGGTGATATTGCCGTTAGTTCTATGACAATTATGGCTTCAATGGCCCAAATTGTCTTTTTACCAATGGAAGGAATAGCCCAAGGGAGCCAGCCGATAATTTCTTTTAATTATGGTGCTAGACAAAAAGAACGAGTTATTGAGGCAATCAAAATGGTAATTAAGGTGGCCTTGACATTTTCAGTAATAATGGTAACTTTGATGGAGTTGTTCCCGGCGCTTTTTGTTAGCATGTTTACTAACGATCCAGAACTAATGGAATTGGGGGTAAAGATGTTAAGAGTGTATATCTTTGGCTATATTATTATTGGTGCTAATAGCTCTTTTCAACAAATCTATACATCATTGGGCGAAGGAAAAAGATCATTTTTTTTTGCTTTCTATCGCAAGATAATTTTATTAATTCCTTTGATTTATATTTTACCTAATTTCATTAGCAATGGTGTATTAGCGGTAATGCTGGCAGAACCAGTATCTGATTTATTAACAACAGGAACTAACGCGATTTTCTTCAAGCGTTTTATCAATGATAAGTTGAAATAATTACATAAAAATAAGAAAGGCGACAGGATAAGTCGCTTTTTGTATGCAATAAAATTCACAGATAATCTATGGGTCAAGAAAAAGCTTTAGTGCAGAGAAAATTATGTAGTTATAATAGGAAAAGTTACAAAGAATATATAAAGAGTCAATTAAAAGGTGGAATAACTTGTACTTGATTTAAAATAAGAATTAGCGTAAGTGGTAGAGACAGATTGCATGAAATGAAGGAACTTTAGCATTTACTCTGTATACCTGCACATGAAAATCTTCAGCTTAGCCGGAAGATAATTATTTATATAAAATATAAATAATTATCTTATTAAAAGAATTGAAAAATTTATTATATTTTAGTAAAATATATATGTATTTCACTAAAATATAAGTAAAATTGGAGGCTATTATGAAAGGAACACAAGCAGATTTAAATTGGTTAGCAGATCCTAAAGTTTTTGCGGTAAATCGCTTAAATGCTTATAGTGATCATTCTTATTATCTCGATATTGATAAAGCATTGAATGGAGATGCAATGGAATTAAAGCAGTCTTTAAATGGACGCTGGTATTTTAATTATGCTAAAAATCCTAATGAAAGATTTGTTGATTTTTATAAAGAGGATATTGATTGTCATTATTTTGATATGATCGATGTACCAGGTCATATTCAAATGCAAGGTTATGATCAGATGCAGTATATTAATACTTTATACCCATGGGATGGGCATGAGAAATTAAGACCAGCACATATATCAAGTGACGATAATCCTGTAGGAAGTTACGTTTGCTATTTTGAAGTAAATGAAGCATTAAAGAATAAAACAACTCGTCTGGTTTTTGATGGAGTTGAAACGGCTTATTATGTTTGGTTAAATGGAGAATTTATTGGTTATAGTGAGGATTCATTTACGCCATCAAGTTTTGATGTAACTTATGCTTTAAAAGATGGTGAAAATAAATTAGCGGTTGAGGTTTATAAACGCTCTAGTGCCAGCTGGTTAGAAGATCAGGATTTTTGGCGCTTTTCAGGGATTTTTAGAGATGTAAGTTTATATGCTATAGAAGACATTCATATTAATGATCTGTTTGTTAAGACTACTTTAAAAAATAATTATAAAGATGTCCAGGTATCGGTCAATTTAGATGTAATTGCTAAAAAAGAGGGCTATCTAAATACTGCTTTATATGATCAGAATAATAATATTATTTATCAAGCAAAGCAATTGCCATTAACTAATTTTTCGTTTGGACTGACTAATGTTAATTTATGGTCAAGTGAAAATCCATATTTGTATAAACTATTGTTAACCGTTTATGATCATGATGATAATTTAGTAGAAGTTATACCACAAAAAATTGGATTTAGAGAGTTTAAAATGGATCAAGGGATAATGAAGTTAAATGGTCAAAGAATTGTCTTTAGAGGTGTTAATCGTCATGAATTTGCTGCTGATAAAGGTCGGGCTATTACAAAAGAGGATATGCTATACGATATCAAATTTATGAAAATGCATAACATTAATGCAGTAAGAACATCTCATTATCCAAATCAATCATTGTGGTATGATCTATGTGATGAGTATGGAATTTATTTAATTGATGAAGCAAATTTAGAGAGTCATGGTTCATGGCAAAAATTAGGTGCTTGTGAACCGTCATGGAATATTCCAGGAAACCTGCCACAATGGCATGATGTCGTTGTTGATCGTGCTAATACAATGCTACAACGTGATAAAAATCATCCTTCGATTTTAATTTGGTCATGTGGTAATGAATCATACGCGGGAACAAATATTGTTGCTATGGCTAATCATTTTAGAGAAAATGATCCGACTCGTTTAGTTCATTATGAAGGTTGTGTATGGAATCGTGATTATTGTGAAGCAACTGACATGGAATCACGTATGTATGCAAAAGCGAAAGAAATTGAAACATATTTACAGGGCAATCCTGCAAAACCGTATATTAGTTGTGAATATATGCATGCTATGGGAAACTCTCTAGGTGGAATGAAACATTATACTGATTTAGAAGATAAGTATGCTCAATATCAAGGTGGTTTTATTTGGGACTATATTGATCAGGCAGTGTACTATACAAATGGTTATGGTGAAAAAGTTCTTGGTTATGGTGGAGATTTTAAAGAACGCTATACTGATTATAATTTCTGTGGCGATGGAATTGTTTTTGCTGATCGTACTATTTCGCCAAAAGCTCAAGAAGTTAAATATTTATATCAAGATATTATTATTAAGCCGACAGATGCAGGTGTCATAATTACAAATAAAATGATGTTTAGTAATACTAGTAAATATCAATTTGTTTATCAATTAAAACAAGGTAAAAAAGTTTTACAGGAGGGATGTTTCATAGCCGATGTAAAACCTGGAGACTCTAAAGAAATATTGATTCCGTGGTTAACAAAATTAGATAAAGAAGCTGTTAAGACAGTTAGTGCTTTATTGAAAGATGATCAAATTTGGGCTAAAGCTGGTTTTGAAGTTGCTTTCGGTCAAACTATAGTTGGTGAATATAAACCGCTCTCAGTTTCTAAACAACCGCTAAAAGTTATTATTGGTGATGGTAATATCGGTATAAGATACAATGATTTTGAAGTGATGTTTGCTAATAGTGAAGGATTAATTTCATTAAAATATGGGAACCATGAATATATCGCAAGAGCTCCACGTCCTGTTTTTAGCCGAGCATCAACTGATAATGAACGCGGGTATAAACATGAGGTGAATAGTTCAATGTGGTTTGGGGCTTCAACTTTTTATAATTGTACTAAGTTTAATTATGAAGTTGCCTCTGATTATAGTAGTGTAAAAGTATTTTTTGAGTATACTTTACCGGTAATTCCTGCAACTACTGTTGATATAGTCTTTACAGTACGGGCACCAGGTATTATTAGGGTTGATTATCATTATCATGGAAAAGCAGGATTACCAGAATTACCATTAATAGGAATGTGTTTTAAACTGTATGATCAAGTTGATCGTTTTGAATATTTAGGTCGTGGACCTTTAGAAAATTATATTGATCGTAAGGATGGAGCAAAAATTGATGTTTATGATTGTCTTGTTAAGGATAACTTATCGCCATATTTAGTTCCACAAGAATGTGGAAATCGCTGTGATTTGCGTTATTTAGCAATAACTGATGAAAAAGATCAAGGAATTTGTTTCAAAATGATCGATCAGCCATTCGAAGCAACTGTTCTTCCATATAGCTTGCAGACTTTAGAAGCTGCAATGCATCAAGAAGAATTACCAAAATCATATTTTACCTTTGTAACTATTTTAGCTGCTCAAATGGGTGTTGGCGGTGATGATAGTTGGGGTGCTCCAATACTCGAAGAATACTGTATTAAAGGTGAAGAAGATGTTGAATACGCTTTCGAAATTTGTAAGCGTTAATCAACTAAAAATCTTTTGATAAATGTTATCAAAAGTCTCGCAAGTGTTTTTTAGATGGGCTATAATAAACATGTATGATAAATTGAGAAGGAAAAGGATGGTAATGACGATATGCTAAAAAACGAAGTAATGAGTAAAACAAAAATTGTATGTACGATAGGACCAGCATCAGATAACAAAGAGATGTTAACTAAATTAGTTAAAGCTGGAATGAATGTAATGAGACTTAATTTTTCTCATGGAACTCATCCTGAGCATCAGGCAAAAATTGATTTGATTACTGAAATCAATAAGGAGTTGGATACAAGCGTTGCTATTTTATTAGATACTAAAGGGCCGGAAATTAGAACAGGTGATTTTATCGATGGTTCAACTGAATTTAAAAAAGGTCAGGTTGTCACAATTTGTCAAGAAGATATTGTCGGAACAAGTGATCGTTTTACAATCACTTATAAAGAATTATATAAGGATGTAAAACCTGGTGGGTTTATTTTGGTAAATGACGGTCAAGTGGAATTGCTAGTTGATCATGTTGAAGGTACAGACATTGTATGTGTTTGTGCTAATAACGGAATTGTAAAAAATAAAAGGGGAATCAATGTACCGGGAATTAAATTAGGTTTCGATTATCTATCACCAAAAGATATTGATGATTTAACTTATGGATGTACACAACCATTCAATTATGTGGCTGCTTCTTTTGTAAGACGTGCACAAGATGTATTTGATGTAAAAAAACTTTTGGTTGAAAATGGTCGACCTGATATTCAAATCATTGCTAAGATTGAAAATAGCGAAGGTGTTGAAAACATAGATGAGATTCTAAAAATAGCTGATGGGATTATGGTTGCCCGTGGTGATTTAGGAGTTGAAGTACCTGCAGAGGATGTCCCATTGATTCAAAAGGAAGTCATTACGAAATGTAAGGATATGGGAAAATTAGTTATTACTGCTACTCAAATGCTTGAAAGTATGCAGCAAAATCCTCGCCCGACTCGTGCAGAAGTAAGTGATGTTGCCAATGCTATTTTTGATGGAACAGATGCAATCATGCTATCTGGGGAATCTGCATCAGGCCTATATCCACAAGAAGCAGTAATGACAATGAGTAAGATTGCTTTAAAAACAGAAAATAGCTTAGATTATGATGCATTACATCGTCAAGCTGTAAGAACTGCTCCACAAGATACATCTGAAGCTATTTGTATGTCAGTTGCAGAAATTGCCTCTAAATTCCAAGTTGCAGCGATTATTGCTTTTACTGAAAGTGGATTTACTGCTCGAAAAATGTCTCGTTATCGTCCTGAAGCTCGGATCATTGCTGCTACACCTGAAGTAGCAACTACTAGAGCCCTTGCAATTAACTGGGGAGTAAAACCAGTAAAATGCAAAACAATGAAAACACGTTCAAGTATGATGGATTATGCTGAAATCATTGCAAAAGAAAATGGTGTTGAATCGGGAGAACTTATTTTAGTTACTGGTGGTAAACCAGGACTTAAAGGGGATACTAGCTATTTAGAGTTAGTTCGTGTTAAATAATATTAAGGATATGACACCCAGCTTAGCTGGGTGTTTATCATAAGGAGGATATATGTTATTAAAAGATAAAATGAAGAACGGTCAATTATATCGGGAATTTGGCCATGAAAATATAGAAGATCAAGAGTATGAAAAAGAAATTGAACGTCAAAGATTAAATTGTAAAGCAAGAATGTTCGAGTATAATCATTGTCATCCTGATAATAAAAAAGAAAAACAGGATATTTTAAGAGGGTTACTAGGCCATGCTGGTGAAAATATATGGATTGAAGCTCCCGCTTATTTTGCCTACGGCTGTAATACCTATATTGGTGAAAATTTTTATGCTAATTTTAATTTGGTTGTTGTTGATGATATTGAAGTTCATATTGGTAACAATGTAATGGTTGCTCCAAATGTTACATTATCAGTAACTGGTCATCCTGTTGATCCGGAATATCGAAGAGGCGGAACGCAATTTTCATTGCCGATTGTAATTGGGGATGATGTTTGGATCGGTGCAAATAGTGTTATTTTACCGGGGGTTACGATTGGTGACAATAGTGTTATTGGAGCTGGTAGTGTTGTAACCCAAGATATTCCAGCAAATTCTGTTGCTTATGGGGTACCATGCCGAGTAATTCGCGAAATTAATGATTATGATAAAGAATATTATCGTAAAGGAAAAAAAGTTAATCTTGATTGGTAAAAGCCCATGCCTTCTTTAAAGGGATACATATTGTATAATAAAGTGAGGTGTTTAAATGGATCCGCTTCAAGATGAATATTACATGATTGATAATCAGTTAGATAGTCGGCAGCCAATTATTCCATTTTGGTTTTGGTGGTTATTTCCTCCACCATGGCAACCGGGACCACCATGGCAGCCAGGCCCACCAGGACCGGGACCACGACCACCATGGCAGCCAGGCCCACCAGGACCACGACCACCATGGCAGCCAGGTCCCCCAGGACCAGGGCCACGACCCCCAGGACCGCCACCACGTCCGCCACGATGGTGAAATAGTAAAAAATAGGTACACAAATGTGTATCTATTTTCGTGTTTTGATAATTTATTGAATCTTGTTGGAAATATCGTTATACTTAAAAGTAAGAGCGAAATATGAAAGGAGATAATATGAATTATTTAACATTAGATATTGGTGGTAGTTCAATCAAGTATGCTTTATTAAATGAAACGGGAGAGTTTATTGAAAAAGGAAGTACAATTGCACCTCATCAAAGTATTGAGCAGTTTGTTGAGGTAATTGGAGAACTGTATGATAAGTATGCTGAACAAATTGTTGGTATGGCAATTTCTATGCCGGGTGCAATAGATCCTCAAAAGGGCTTTGCTTATACTGGTGGTGCATATAAATATATAAAAGATATGGAAATTGTAAAAATTTTACAAGAACGTTGCCCGTTGCCTATTACGATTGGTAATGATGCTAAATGTGCGGCTAATGCGGAAGTAGGATTTGGATGTTTAAAAGATGTTGATGATGCTGCTGTAATAATTTTAGGAACTGGAATAGGCGGTTGTATTGTTCGTGATGGTAAAGTTCATATTGGTAAACATTTCTCTTCAGGAGAATTTTCATGGATGCGGACTAATGGGGAAGATGGCAATAACCCTGAATGTGTATGGGCAGCTACGAATGGAATTCCTGGCTTATTAAAGGCAGTTCAAGAGTCTGTTGGAACAAAAGAACAATATAATGGTAAAGAGATTTTTGAAATGGCAAATAGTGGAGATAAAAAGGTACTTGCTGGGCTTGATAAATTCTGTAATCGTTTAGCTGTTCAAATTTATAATTTACAAGCACTTTTCGACCCAGAAAAAATTGCGATTGGTGGTGGTATCTCAGCACAACCATTATTATTAGAATTAGTTGAGAAACATATAGAAGAAATGTATCAAACTGGATTAAAGGCTAATTCACCAATTGCACGCCCTGTAGTTGTTCCTTGTCAATATCGTAATGATGCTAATCTATTAGGCGCTTTTTATCAACATTTACATACATGTAAGAAAAATTAACATAATGAAGCAAGGCCCAAACGGGTTTGCTTTTCTATTATATCTATAAATAATGATAAAAGTAGTTTGAGCAATAAAACCTCTTTTTGATTCTAACCAAAAAGAGGTTTGCTAATTGATATTTAAAATTTAATTTTTGAAAATATTAGTTGCTTTCATTTTAATGAAAGCCTTTTTTATTATTTCTTCATCTTGAATTAAAGCAATTCTAATATATCCTTCTCCTTCGCTGCCGAAAGCACTACCAGGAATAAATAAAATACCGGTTTGCTCAAATAAATCATTAACAAAATCAATTGACTTTTGATATAAGCTAGGAATTTTTGCCCAAATAAACATAGTTCCCTTTGTCTCTTTAATATTCCAGCCAATTTCTTGAGCACATTTTAAAAAGATATCGCGACGCCGCTGATAAGCCTCTCTTGTTTTTATAACACAATTTTGTTCACCGGTAATGGCTTCGATTGCTGCTAATTGAATAGGGATAAACATGCCATAATCCATATTAGATTTTAATGTTTTAAGCTGTTCAATAATTGCTTTGTTGCCAACTGCAAATACAATTCGAGCACCAGCAAGCCCATAAGTTTTTGATAAGGAATTAAATTCAATACCTACATCTTTAGCGCCAGGATATGATAAAAAGCTTCTACCTAAGCCTTCAAATAATAGTTCGCTATAAGCATTATCGTGTAATACAATAATTTGATACTTTTTAGCAAAGTCAATTAATCTTAAATAAAACTTATCATTTGCAATCGCACAGGTAGGGTTGTTAGGATATGAAACAATCATAAATTTTGCTTTTTTAGCAATGGTTGGATCAATTTTATCAAAGTCAATCAAATAATTATTTTCTTCTTTTAAAGGCATATCGACAATATTTGCATTAGCAAGCAACGGCCCGTCTTTAAAAATAGGATAGCTAGGATTAGGAACTAAGACAATGTCACTATCGTTGATCAATGTCATTGCTAGATGTGCTAAGCCTTCTTGAGAACCCAGTAATGAACAAATTTCATCATCTTCTAAAATGACCTCATAACGTTTTTTATACCAAGCGATTACAGCCTTGATTAATTCTGGTAAATCATTAATCGCATAAACATAGTTTTTAGGATCTAGGGCAGCATTAGCAAGCACTTCTCTTATTCTTTTGGTAGGGGGAATATTTGGCGTACCCGTACTAAAATCAATTACTTCTTTTCCATTTTCACGTCTTAATGCTGCCTTTTTTGCTAAAATTGTAAAAATACTTTCTTGAAAAAGTTCCATTCGTTTTGAAAATTCCATTTAATAATTCACCTCGTGGTTTATTCTAATACAATGAATCTTAAAGTTAAAGGTAAAAAAATAAAAAAGCTACTTTATAATTTTAGTTAAAATGTTATAAAAATATGTCTTAATGTTGTATTTTGAAAATATATAATATTAATAAATAAATTTATTTCAATTACTTTCCTTTTGTAATTAGGGAATATATAACAAATTGACATATTTAAAATACATCTAATACTATTATAAATATATCCAAATGTTATAATTGTCGATATAGAAGCGCTTACAGTAAACTGAGGAGGAAAGTGATGGGAGTATTTAAAAAGGAAATTCAAGTTAATTGTCCGATAGAAGGAAAAGTTTATCCTTTAGAGTATTGTCCTGATGAAGTTTTTTCAAAAGGAATGACTGGAGAAGGGGTTGTAATATTTCCAACTGGTAATAGAGTTGTCGCACCAATTGATGGTAAAATAAATTTTATTTTTTCTTCAAAGCATGCAATTGTTTTGAAAGGTCAAGGAATAGAGTTTCTAATTCATGTGGGTTTGGACACGAATCAACTAAACGGGGATGGCTTTAAAATATTTGTAGATCCTGATCAAGTTGTTAAACAGGGTGATATTTTGTTAACTTTTGATTCAGAAATATTAAAAAAACATCGTTGTATTGATGCAACACCGTTTGTTTTTACAAATTTAAATCGTAAAAATATAACTGTTAATAGATATGGTATGGTTAATTTAAATGAACCATTTATTATCGTTGAAAGGGGATAGAAAAATGAATAATGATAGATTATCATTTAAGGAAAAATATTCATATGGAGTAGGCGCAATTGGTAAGGATATGTGCTGTGGAATTATCTTTACTTATTGTATGTTGTATTTTACAGATGTTCTTAAATTATCAGCTTCATTTGTAGGAACATTGTTTTTCTTAGCAAAATTTTGGGATGCTGTTAATGATTTAGGTATGGGAATGATTGTTGATAACACCCATAGTAGATGGGGTAAATTTAGACCTTGGTTAGCAATTGGAACTATTGTTAATGCAATTATTTTAGTTGCTTTATTTACTGATTGGGGATTATCAGGAACTAGTTTGTATATATTTGCTGCTATTATGTATATCGTATGGGGAATGACATATACCGTCATGGATATCCCATATTGGTCAATGTTACCTAATTTAACATCAAATCCAGAAGAACGAGATCGTGTAGCTGTTATTCCAAGAATTTTTGCATCGATTGGGGGTTCTCTGTTAGTTGGTGGGTTTGGATTACAAATCATGGATTTCCTTGGAAATGGTGATGCTCAAGTGGGATATACAAATTTTGCTATTGTCATTGCCATTATTTTTATTGTAACTGTGGGAATTACTGTAGTTAATGTTAAATCAGCTGATCGAGTAGAAACAAAGAAACCAGAAAAGACTTCGTTTAGAAAGATGTTCGAAATAATTCGTAAAAATGATCAGCTGTTAGTAGCAATAGCAACGATTTTAACATTTAATTTTGGAATGAATTGTATTGCTGGGGTTCAAACTTATTATTTTATTTATGTTGCAGGCAATAAGGGATTATTTTCTGTTTTTACAATGTTTGCAGGATTTGCAGAGATTTTTGGTTTGATCATCTTTCCAAAGTTATCTCAAAGATTAAGTAAACAACAGGTGTATGCTTTAGCTAGTGGAATACCAGTAGTTGGTCTAATCATTTTATTAGTAACAGGATTTATTGCTCCGCAAAATTATATTTTAACAGCAGTAGCAGGGATTTGTGTCAAATTCGGTTCTGGATTACAATTAGGTACAGTGACAGTAGTATTAGCCGATGTTGTAGATTATGGAGAATATAAGCTAGGGACACGTAATGAGTCTGTAATTTTTTCAATTCAAACCTTATTAGTAAAATTTGCTTCAGCTATGGGTGCTTTATTTACAGGTTTTGCTTTAGATGCCACAGGATATGTTGCTGGAGCTTCTCAAACTATGGCAACTCAAAATGGAATGCGTATTATTATGGTTGCATTACCAATTATTTTAGTGCTAATAAGTTATATTATTTATAAAAAGTATTACAAATTAAACGGAGCGTACTATCAAAGAATTATGAATATAATCGCTTTAAGGAAAGAAGAAAATCAGATGATTCTTGATGATGTAACGGAAGATATAAAAAATTCAAATGAACCGATTATTGATTTAAAGGAGAAGAAATATGCCAATTAAATTTCATAAAACAACTAAGATATTTCATTTATATAATCAAGAGATAAGTTATATTTTTAAAATCTTAAAAAATAATCAATTAGGACAACTTTATTATGGTAAAGCAATCAAAGATCGTGAAAATTTTGATCATTTATTTGAAACTATGCAGCGACCAATGGCATCATGTGCTTTTGAAGGCGATTTAACATTTTCTTTAGAACATATTAAACAGGAATATCCTGCTTATGGCTCTGGTGATATGCGTCACCCTGCGATTGAAATCGCTCAAGCAAATGGTAGTCGAATCATTTCGTTTAACTATCAGGGGCATACTATTATAAGTGGTAAGCCTAAATTAGATAAATTACCCGCGACATATGTTGAATCACCAGATGAAGCAACAACTTTATTAATAACTTTATATGATAATATAATTGATTCAAAAATTATTTTAAGTTACACAATTTTTGAAAATATGCCGGTAATTACAAGAAATGCTTACATTGAAAATTGCGGTGAACAAAAAATAACTTTAGAGCAAGTGATGAGTATGTCACTTGATTTACCCGACAAAGAATATGAGATGATTGAATTAACAGGTGCTTGGGCTCGTGAAAGGAGCATTAAGGAGAGAAAGCTAGAGCATGGAATTCAATCTATATATTCTCTAAGAGGATGTTCAAGTAATAATTTTAATCCTTTCATCGCTTTAAAGCGTGAAAATTGTAATGAGTATGCTGGTGAGGTTTTAGGATTTAGTTTTGTATATAGTGGGAATTTTTTAGCTCAGGTTGAAGTTGATACTTATGATGTTACAAGAGTGATGATGGGAATACATCCCCACTGTTTTAGCTGGAGTCTTGAAAAAGGAGAAAGTTTTCAAACTCCGGAAGTAGTCATGGTGTATTCAAATGATGGACTAAATAAAATGTCACAAACTTACCACAAACTTTATCAAAGACGATTGGCTCGTGGGAAATATCGTGATCAAGTACGACCTATTTTAGTTAATAATTGGGAGGCAACGTACTTTGATTTTGATGAAGAAAAAATTATGGATATTGCTGGAACTGCTCAAAAATTAGGAATCGAGTTATTTGTTCTTGATGATGGCTGGTTTGGTAAACGTAATAATGATGTTGCAGGGTTAGGTGACTGGTATCCGAATTTACAAAAATTACCAAGTGGAATTAGTGGTTTATCAAGAAAAATAAATAATCTGGGAATGAAGTTTGGTTTGTGGTTTGAACCAGAAATGGTCAATAAAAATTCTGATTTATATCGTAATCATCCACAGTGGATTTTAGAAACACCAAACCGTCCTAGTAGTCATGGACGTAATCAATTTGTATTAGATTTTTCAAATCCAGAAGTCGTTATTTATGTTTATAATATGATGACAGAAGTAATTGATAAAGCAAATATTTCTTATATTAAATGGGATATGAACCGCTGTATGACAGAAGTTTACTCTAGTTGTCACGATAGTGAGAGTCAGGGACGAGTTATGCATGAATATATTTTAGGAGTGTATCAGTTATATGAATTGTTAACAAGTCGTTTTCCTGAAATTTTATTTGAATCTTGTGCTAGTGGTGGTGCTCGTTTTGATCCAGGAATGATGTATTATGCACCACAATGTTGGACCAGTGATGATACTGATGCGCTAGAACGTTTGAAAATCCAATATGGAACATCAATGGTATATCCTGTTTCGAGTCTTGGAGCTCATGTATCGGCAGCGCCAAATCATCAGTTGTTGAGAAATACACCGATTGAAACAAGGGCAAATGTTGCTTATTTTGGTACTTTTGGATACGAATTAGATCTTAATAAATTAAGCATGGATGAACAGATAAAAGTTAAAGAACAAATCACCTTTATGAAGGACTATCGGGAGATTATTCAGTTTGGAACGTTTTACCGTTTAAAAAGTCCATTTGAAGGTAATGAGACTGTTTGGATGGTTGTATCACAGGATCAGAATACTGCTATTATTGGATATTATCGTACTTTGCAGGAAGTTAATGTTGGTTACCGTCGTGTAAAGCTGTTGGGATTAGATCCGGATAAAGAATATCATGTTAATCTTAATAATACAGTTCATTATGGTGATGAATTAATGAACTTGGGTTTAATTACAACTGATAGTTCTTGCGGTGAAAATAAAGAAAAATACGATGGGACTAATGGAGATTATTTATCTAGAATCTACGTATTAAAAGCAAAAATATAATAATCCTGAGTAAACCTCACCAGTTGGATAAGACAGGCTTAAGTGTAGAGCTATTCTACGGTAAACCGTTATTCTAGCTTGTGGGGTATTTATATATCAAAGAGAACTGTTTAGATGAGAAGTTTTTAATCAGATTTAAAATAGTTTATAGGTATGGATTTAGAATATTATAATCAAAAAGTCATAAATTAAAAGGATTGATTTCTTTATAAAGTAATCAATCCAAATATTTAATTATTATATTTAATTACATCTTTTTAAAATAGTTATATTAATTCTTATTAGTAATTTTCACACATTCTTTCAAAAAAGGCTTTAGGATATCCGCATGTAGGACAATGTTCAGGTGCTTCATCTCCTTCATAAATGAATCCGCATTGACGACATTTCCATCCTTTTGGGGCATCGCCTTTGAATGTTGTGCCGTTTTTATATGATTCTAATAATTTTAGATAACGTTTCTCATGGGATTTTTCAACGATAGCAACATTTTCAAATTTAATTGCTAATTCTTCAAAACCTTCTTCACGTGCTTCTTGGGCCATTCTTGCATACATTTCAGTCCACTCTTCATTTTCACCTGCAGCGGCTGCTTCTAGATTTTCATCAGTTGTTCCAATTCCATGAAATGCGGCAAACCACATTTTAGCATGTTGTTTTTCTTGATCAGCTGTTTCTTCAAAAATTGCAGCAATTTGCTCTAATCCTTCTTTACGAGCTGCTTCAGCAAAGAAAGTATATTTATTACGAGCCATTGATTCACCAGCAAAGGCTTCCATTAAGTTCTTTTCAGTTTTTGTTCCCGCATATTTACTAGTACTAGTTTCTGCTACTGCTTCAAATTTTTCTTTTGGAGCTTTACAAACCGGACATACCCAATCAGTATCTAAATCATTCCACTTAGCATCTTGAGTAGCTTCATCATAAATAAATCCACAAATTTTACAAACGTATTTCATCTTCTTTTCCTCCAAATTTATTAAATAGTAATCATTACTATTTAATTATAACGCTTATTAAATTAAAAAGCAATTTATATTTTATTAATTTATGAATCTTTATTTGATATATGTTTAAATTAGCTTTTTTCATTACAAGGAATTTTTTAGTAGTTTATTAATTAAATCTTTCTCACGTCATTTTTAGCATTTTTCAATAACTTGTTTAAAAAGTTTCTAGTATATAAACTTTGAGGTAGCATAAATCTTGATTTACGAGCAATGTCTTCATTTATTAATCGGTTAGATTTGACTAGAGTGTTAGCTATTTGCTTAATAACAGGATTGCTTGTTTGTTTTGAAAGATTTTGAGCTATTACTTCTTGTTTTGCTTTACTTCAGGTTAAATAACCTAACTCATTAAGCATTTTAACTTCTTTATTTCGTGGTGGATAGTCATAAGGGACCATAGAAATGGCATTTAATCACAGGCGTGCGTTAATACATTTTGAAGCCTTAATTTGATCATCTTGTGTATCACTTGCTCCGGTAGGACAAACGTATAAATGAAGGTAATCTTTAGTGTATCGGTGAATATTTCCTTTTGCTCTCGTTTTCACATTATTGGCTTCTAACAATTTTAAACTTGTCATTTTGTAAATTGGACAAAATTCAGGTGGAAAGATCTAGTATAAACAAATTCGCAAATACTACTTAACTTTTCTAATTCTTTTAAATAGGTAATAGTAATCATTATTAATATATTATAATTGCAATTACTTACATGAATAAAAGCAATAATAATTAATAAAAAGAATAGATTGATCTAATAATCTATTCTTTGCGTTCATGAGGATCATTCATTCTTGAATTATCAACTAATTTAAATTGTTTACGATAATCACGTGGTGCCATTTGATGTGAATTACTAAATGCTTTTGAAAAAGATAATTGGTTAGAATATCCGCAAGAGAAGGCAATTTGATTAATTGTAAGATCAGTATTAGTAAGAAGATCTTCGGCGCGCATCATTCGATACTTTAATAAAAATTCTTGTGGTGATAAATGAAGATGCTTTTTAAATAATGTTGTTAGATAACTGCGGTTGAGAGAAAGGTAATCAGCAATCTCGTTGACTGTTACCATTTCCTGGTAATTATTTTGAATATATTCAATTGCTTTATCAACATATGGATTGTAGTTAGGGGCTACATTATCATTATAAGTAATATTAGCACTTTTGGCTAAAAAACTAAAAAAGGTATACAGTTGTCCTTGAATAAATAACTCGTTACTATAGCTTAGTTTATTGTGTGCAAGAATAGCAATCGTTGTTTCTCTCAATTCATTGATATAATCACAATGAACTACAAGATTATGTTCATCTAAATTACATCGTTTTAAATATTGACGAGTTTTAGAACCATCAAAGCTGATCCATAAATATGTCCAAGGTTCATGTTGATCGGCTTGATAATAAGTGACAACGTTTGGCATTATTAAAAAAGCATCACCTGCCTTAATCTGATATACTTGGTTGTTAACGTGATATTCACCTTGACCGGAGAGACAGTAATGTAATAGATAATTTGGACGAACAGCTGGACCATATGAATAATTAGGTTTACATTCTTGCATCCCGCAAAATTTCAAGTAAAAATCTTCAAAAGATTTATTCTCTAATTCTAAATATGAGTACATGGAAATACCTCCTTTATCAATTATACCAAATTAATAATTAGATGTGTTCTAAATATAGGCATATTTCATATAAATAATACGAAGAGAGGAGTTTACAATGGAAACGAAAAATATCTTACATGATATCGCAAAAAGGTGCGATGGGGACATATATTTAGGGGTGGTTGGACCGGTTCGAAGTGGGAAATCTTCATTTATCAAACGTTTTATGGAAATGGCGGTCATTCCATATATCGAAGATAAAGATGCAAAACTGCGTGCCATTGACGAATTGCCACAGTCTGGTAAAGGTAAAATGATTATGACTGTAGAACCTAAATTTATTCCTAATCAAGCAGTAGAAATGTTAATGGATGAGAATTTTAAAGTTAATGTCCGACTAGTTGATTGTGTTGGTTATGTTATTGAAGGAGCAAAAGGATATCAAGATGATCAAGGAATACGCTATGTTAAAACGCCTTGGTATTTAGAATCAATTCCATTTGATCAAGCAGCCAAAGTCGGAACGAAAAAAGTTATACAAGATCATTCAACAATTGGAATCGTTATAACTAGTGATGGTAGTATTTGTGATATTCCAGGAGCTAATTATAATGAAGCGACTGATAGTATTGTTGAAGAACTATTAGACATTGATAAGCCGTTTATTATTATAATTAATACTAAAGATGTCAACAGTCCTGCTTGTAAAAAAGAGTATGAACGTTTAACCGCTAAATATGATGTTCCAGTTCTATCTATGGATGTTACAAATATGGAAGAACCACAAATTGTTTCATTATTAAAAGATGCATTATATGAATTTAAAATCAGTGAAGTACGTATCGAGGTACCTAAATGGTTAGCAATGATGTCAAATAGTCATTGGTTAAAACAAACATTAGATACATCATTAAAAGAATCATTACAATCAATTAAAAAGTTTAAAGATGTAGAACGGATTGGTGATACGATCAGCGAATATGATTTTGTTGATAAAGCTTACTTAACAGGAATAGATACAACTACTTCAAGTGCTACTTTAAAAATTGAAGAACGTGAAGGGCTATATAATGAAATATTAGAAGAAATAATTGGCGATAAAGGATTTGATCAGGCAACTTTCTTAACCTTTATTCAAGAACTAGTAGATATAAAAAAAGAATATGAAGGTTTTTCAAATGCTATTAGAATGGTAAAGCAGACAGGATATGGTTATGCAATTCCAAAGTTAGATGAAATTGAGTTGAGTGATCCAGAAATTATTAAACAAGGACCTCGTTATGGGATGAAACTTGTTTCTAAAGCAGGAACTACTTATATGATCAAAGTTGATATTGAAAGTACTTTTGAACCAATTATTGGATCGAGGGAACAAGCAGAAGCATTTATTGAATATTTGAATTCTAGTGGAAATGATAAACAAGCGATTTTTGATTGTGATGTATTTGGTCGTAAACTTGGTGATTTGATTGAAGAAGGTATGTATATTAAGCTAAATGCAATCCCTGAAAATGCCAGTTTAAGACTGCATGATATTTTGTCAAAAATTGTTAATAAGGGCAAAAGTAATGTAATTGCAATTGTGCTATAAAAGTGCTTGAAATCGGTACTTTTTAATGTTATACTTTCGAAGTATTAGAATTATGGAGGTTGTTATGAACAAGAAAGAGTTAGTCGAAACAGTATCTAAAGAAAGAAACTTAACTAAAAAAGATGCCGAAATTTTAGTAGACACAGTTTTTAATACAATTACGCGTAGTGTTGTTGAAGGAGATAAAGTTTTAATCTCTGGATTTGGAACATTTAAAGTAAATGATCGTAAAGCTCGCAAAGGAATTTCACCAAAAACTCAAGAAGAAATGGTCATTCCTGCAAGCAAGACAGTTACATTCAAACCTAGTAATCGTTTGAAAGATGCAATGAATTAATCATTGCATTTTTATTTTATTAATAATAAGTTAATAATATAGTGTATAATAGAGTGTAAAGGAGTTGATATATATGCCATTTTATTATTTTCCAATGAATAGCTATTATATGTTTGGGTATTTATTAGTTATTATTGGATCATTAATTATGATATATGGTCAAATAAAAGTTAATAGTGCATATAAACGCTATGAAAGAATCCCCAATAGCCGAGGTATAACCGGAGCGATGGTTGCACGAGAAATTTTAGATCGAAATGGATTGAGTGATATTCAAATTCATGTTGTTAATGGAAAATTATCTGATCATTACAACCCTCGAAATAAGACAATCAATTTGTCACGTGAAATTCATGATGGAACATCGATTGCGGCACTTGCGGTAGCTAGTCATGAATGTGGGCATGCAATCCAGCATTTAGTTGGTTATAAGCCGCTCGTATTTAGAAATGCTATCTTGCCATTATGCAATGTTGGACAATATTTGGGATGGATTGCTGTATTTATTGGTTTGATCATGGGAAATACAAGTGTTGCTTGGATCGGAGTATTTTTAATGGGAGGAATCTTGTTATTTCAAATTGTTACTTTGCCAGTAGAATTTGATGCTTCTTCAAGAGCATTAAGAATCTTAAAAGCTAACTATCTCACTACCGATGAATATAGTGGGGCTAAATCAATGTTATCAGCAGCGGCGTTTACTTATGTGGCAGCGATGTTGTCGACGGTACTGTCATTATTAAGAATTGTATTGATCGTTATAGGTAATGATCGTGATTAAAAATCTCTTTTAGAGATTTTTTCTTTTATATTATGATAATTGATAGTATAATAATTAAGCGAGGAAAGTTGGTGTTATTTTGAAATTTTTACGAAAAAATCGTTTTAATATATTAATTGTTTTTTTAGTTTTAGTTTTAATAGTTGTTAGTTTTTATATGCTTTGGGTTCATGTTCCCTATTCAAAACATAAAAATGAGATTACAAGTATTGAAAATGTTATTGTTAAAGAGAATAATTATAGTAATGTTAAGTATTTTGACCGCTATAATAGTGATAAAAGTTACTATATTATTCGTGCAACCAAGGGCAAAAAACAACAATATGCAGTTTTTGATGAAAAATATAAATTAATTAAATCTTATAGTGGTGATGTAGTGGATCAACAAGTATGTATTAACGCATTTAAAGAAAAATATAAACAGGAGCCAAGTGAAGTTTCAGTTGGTTATGAAAATGAAATCTTTGTCTATTGTTTAATGTATCAAGGAAAGGATTCACTGGTTTATGCTTTTTATGGAATTGATAATGGGGAATTCGTAAAGGCATATCGAATTGATAATGGATAGAATGATGTTAAAGAGTTTAGTTGAAAGTAAATGCATTAATATTGAACGACTACTGGTGTTAAGCGCAAAGGAATTAAAGATTGACGGTAATGAATGTCATATTTTGCTGCTTATTTATACTTTAATGGAAGCAGGGATCAAGACAGTAACGCCACAGATGATTCAAAATTATTCGATGTTGACAAGTCATGATCTTAATAAGGTGCTACAAAGTTTATTAAATAAAAAACTTATTTATAACCGAGCTGGTTCAATTAGTTTGAATCATCTTGAAGATAAACTATTACAAGATCATGAATCAGCGAGTGCTAAACAAGAGGAGGAGAGTCTTAATATTGTTACTATTTTTGAAGAACAATTTGGACGACCTTTATCACCAATTGAATTAAATATTATTAAAGATTGGAAAGAAAGCGATTATAGTGATGAAATGATTGTTAAAGCCTTAAAAGAGGCAGTGAAGAGCCAAGTTCTTAATTTTAGATATGTAGAAGGGATATTGAATAATTGGGCTAAAAATGGTATTAAACAACGCTATGTTGAAAGTGAACAACCACAGCGAAAAGTTCCAATTAGTGAATATAAATGGTGGGAAAATGAATAAAGAAAAAACTAACCGAGTATTAGAATATTTTGATGAATTGTTTCCAGATGCTTATTGTGAACTTAATCATGAAAGTGATTTTCAATTATTGGTTGCAGTAATGTTATCAGCACAAACAACAGATAAAAAAGTTAATCAGTTGACAGAAAATTTATTCAAAAAATATCCGACTGTTGAAGCAGTAAGTCAAGCTAGTTTACCGGAATTAGAGCAGGATATTAAAACCATTGGACTTTATCGAAACAAAGCTAAAAACTTACTAGCATTATCACATGTTTTAATTGAGCAGTTTGATGGTATTGTACCAAGTGATCAAAAACAATTAGAGAGTCTACCGGGGGTAGGTCGTAAAACAGCAAATGTTGTGCGTTCTGTAGCATTTGATATACCAGCCTTTGCAGTTGATACGCATGTTGAAAGGATTTCTAAACGATTAGGCTTTGCTAAAAGAGATGACAATGTTTTAACTGTTGAAAAGAAACTATGTCGTTCTATACCAAGAAATAGATGGAATAAATCCCATCATCAATTTATTTTCTTTGGAAGATACTTTTGTAAAGCAACTAACCCTAGTTGTACAGAATGTAAACTGTTTGATATGTGTAAGGATCCGATTAAAAATAAATACTTATAGGCGCCTGAGGATGTCTTTTTAATAAAAAATATCAGCTTTATTAAAAGCTGATATTTTTATTATTATTCTCCAGGGTTTGAATTACCACCAACAGTAAAACTGATTGAAGCACTAACTGTATTAGTACCATCACTTTCAGTGATTTTAACGGTATATTGAGCACCTGGTGTTAATGCGAATTCTTTAGTTGCACTACCTGTAAAGGTACTAGGTGAACCAATTGTTCCTCCTGAAGAATTCATAAATTGAATCGTAATCGTATTACTACTGCTTTGAGCGTTTACTTTAATTGCAACTGAACTGGTTGCTGTGGTCGAACCATTAGTAACAGAAGAACCACCGGAAGTAATTGAATAATTTACTTTATCTAATTTAGCACTTGAACCAATTGTTTTTTCGATTTTATTAGATGTTGGACTACCGCTTGAATATGCATAATATCCAACAACCTTTACTTTACCGGTTGGGGCATAATCAATCGTACCACTATTTGTAGTCAATTTAGTACTATATAAAAGATTATTTGATTCATCATAGATTTCAACAACATAGACAATGTCAGGATTTGCAGGTTCATAGGCGGTAAAGCTAACATCTATTTTACCATTACCATTAATAGAAGCCTCGAATGCTGATAAAGTATTAATTTCAGGGTCTTTAGCTGCTGTAGTTGGACCATATCCTGTTTTAGCCCATCCTGTTAAGATTTGACTAGCAGGTGTATTAGCAGTCGGACTATCATATGTTCCCGCAACAACTTGAATTTGTTCAACACCAGATGGTTGCTCAGGATATGATTTTTTGTCGGTTGTATTTTTTTGTAAGTATTTTAGTAATTCAGCGACTACTTTAGCTGGATAAGCTTTATAGTCAGAAGTATTCTTACCTTTTTTGATACCTGTTGTATCAAATCCCATCCATACTGAACATGTATAGTCAGGGGTGTAAGCAGTCATCCATAAATCTCGGCTCTTGCCTGCTTTAACATATGGACTAGTACTGTCCCAGTTAGACGTTCCTGTCTTAGCGCCAACGTTATCAAGTCCGCTTAGTGATGAATAACTTCCTGTAGTACTGCTTGAATAGCTTAACATTGTTTCACGAATCATGAAAGATACGTCTTCACCAATGCTTTGAGTAACATTTTTTTGCAATTCTTCATCAATTTTGACGGTTTTATTTGTTTCGACAACTTCAACATAGTTGATTGTATGAGATTCGATATAATTACCATTATTTGCAATCGTTGCATATGCACCAGCTAATTCAACTGGACTTACACCGGTTTTCCAGCCACCGATTGCATAAGTATCACTTAATTCTTTATCTTGGTCAGACATATCGATACCAACAGATTCCATGTCTTTAATAATCGCATCGCTGCCAGCTGCTTTTTTTACTTCTTGGAAAGTTGTAATGGCTGGGATATTCCATGAATTAAGCAGGGCATCAGAAATACTCATTGAACCATGGTACTGGCCATCCCAGTTTTTAATTGTTTTACCGCCTAGAGTCAATGGCTCGTCTTTAACAGTATTAACAGTACTCCAATTTAGATATTTGTAGGCAAGACCATAGTCTAATAGTGGTTTCATTGATGAACCAGGCTGTTGTTTTACGGTAGCTTTATTTAAATCACCGGATTTGTAGTTATGTCCACCGATAACGGCGATGATCCGACCATCTTGAGTAGATTGAACACTACCACCCATTTGCATATCTTCATCGCTATATTTATAAGTTTCACCATTAGCCATTGCTGTAGCCATTTTTTGTACTTCTTGATTGCAATATGTATAGATATTCATTTGAGTTTCTGCAGGGTCCAAGCCAGTTTTTTCTTTAACTTCTTTAGTGACGATATCTACATAAGCAGCTAAAGCATCGTCAGAAGAAGTAATACCTTGTGATAAAGTATTTTCGACTTTTACTTGTTTTGCTAAATCACATTCTTCCTGAGTGATGTACCCATGATCAACCATTAAATTTAAAACTGTTGCTCGACGTTGAGTCGCTTTTTCTAAATTATAATATGGATCATATGCACTTGGCGAATTCAATGTTCCTGCTAATAGAGCGGCTTCTGGAAGCGTAAGTTGTGAGACATCTTTGTTAAAATAGTATTTACTAGCTGCAGCAATTCCGATTGAGCTAGTGCTGCGGCCAAAATAAATTTTATTTAAATATAAAGTAATTATTTCTTCTTTACTAATTTCTTTAGTTGCCTGAATTGCAAGAATGATTTCACTTAGTTTACGCGTATAAGTTTGTTCTTCTTTTGGAAAGTAAGATTTTTTAATTACCTGTTGAGTAATTGTTGATCCTCCCCCACGAATACTTAAATGAGCTAAGTTAGTGATCATTGTTTTAGCAATACGTGGTAAATCAAAACCGTTATGTTCAAAGAAACGAGAATCCTCTGCGGCAACAACGGCATCAATCAATACTTGTGGTAAATCCTCATAAGTAACGTTTTCACGTTTACCATTTGTGTCACTACCAAATGTATACATTAATTCACCATTAATATCATACATCTTACTCGCTTCCCCAGAAAGTAATTTTTTAGCTGAGAAATCATCGGTTTCTTTGTATACTGACCAGGCAAAGAAGCAACCCATGCCTAAACAGACTATTAAAATTACAACTACTAGAGATGTAGCGACTTTTTTCCAATTTAATTTTTTCTTTGTTTTTCTTTTTCTTGTAGGGCTATCTGTCATTTTCGTGACCTCCTAAATAATACTGATCAATTATCTTTAAATAATCTAAGCGGGGATTAAATCCCTGTTCAATTAAATGTCCCTTTTCTTTAACCGTTTGATAAGAGATAGATTTTTGATCAGGTTGATAGTATGCATCAATTACATATGATGCATTAACTAAGTATACCTCATTTAGATGGGTAAAAGCAATAATTACAAAAGCAATTCCCTGGTGTTCAATCACGCTTTTTAAATGTTCGATTTGATGAACACTAATATTCGTAAAAGGAAAATTCTGTTTTTTAGTTTCTTTTGCTTCAAAATCCAGATATTTACCTTTATATATCCCATTATAGTCGGTGGTTGAAGGAGTCTTAAAATATGCTTCAACAATTCTAGCTGCAGACCTTTTAGGATAATCTACTTTAACAATCTGAATCGGGGTAGGTTTTTTATGAATATTTGCGATTTTTCTAGCTAAATAATATTTATTAGTCAAATTTAAATCTTCTTCTAAATTCATTCCCCGATGACGAGTATTTAACTTTCCATCAATTAGCTTTGTTTGATGAACAGTTGTTTTTTTCATATTTGGATAATTAACCATGCTTGCTCCTTTTTATTACTTTACGAAGGTATTATACCATATCTGTCTTAAAATATCATAGTATCTTATGAGTTTCCAAAACATTGTCAATTTAAGTAAAATCACTAACATTATGTTAATAATCGATTAATCGCTTGCATTTAAGACAATTTTTTGTTTCAATATAAAGTAGAGATAAGGAGTTGATAAACTTGGAAAAGAAAGTAATGTTAAGCCCTAAAAAGATAATAGCTAAAGAATTCAAAGTAGATTTTAAAGGATATAATGCTGAAGAAGTAGATCATTTTTTAGATATGGTTGTAAATGATTATGAAGCTTTTGCAGCTATGTTAAATGCTTCGTATGATAAGATTGATCAACTGGAAGCGCGTTTAAGCGAACAAAAGATCAAGATTGCTAAACTTGAAAGAGAAAAGGCTCTTCAAGATGATAATATCCATGCGATGGAAGAAAATCTTTCTACAAACGTTGATATTTTAAAAAGATTATCGTTATTAGAAAAAGTCGTATTTAATCAGAATAGATAATTGTTAATAAGACACTTTATAAGCAATAAAGTGTCTTTTATTATGATGTAAAAGGGTTTTGACAGTAAAAATATCGATGTCAAAAGTTTTTGATAGACAATTAAGGGGATAAATGTGATGATGCAATCAGGAGGAAGGATTAATGGAAATTGCAAAGAAAATTAAAACAGCTCGTATAAAAGTTGAGCTAACTCAAGAGCATGTAGCTGATGAGTTGCAAGTATCAAGACAGACAATTTCAAATTGGGAAAATGCTAAAACTTATCCAGATATTATTAGTATTATTAAATTAAGTGATCTATATCAAATTAGTTTGGATGAACTATTGAAAGGTGATGATAAGATGATTGAACATTTGAATGAAAGTACCAATATTGTTAGTAGTAATAAAAAATTAATTTGTGTTGCTATAATTAATATTATTTTATTTTTTGGCTTAGTTATTTTTAATACTATAATTTCAAATAATAAATATTTACTGGCAAGTGTCCTGGTGATTGCTATGTGTAGTATTGCTGCTTTATTTTATCAGGTAATAAAAAAATTTTAGGAGAAAAGAAAATGAAATGGTATGAGATAATATTAGTTTTTATTGTTTTGCCTGGAGCCGTAAATACAGCTTATCAAGTTTTTAAGATAGCAGAGCTTGATGCTCGAAGTCGAGGGTTAAAACACCCTAAATTTTTAGGATTTATAGCGATTGGAGGACAAAATTCTAGCGGGCTGATTTTGTATTTAATTGGTCGCCATAAATATCCATCGACATTATCAAATCAAGATAGAGAAGTAATGAATTCACGAAAAAAGAAGGTTGGGGTCGGTTTGATTTTTATTGTCAGTGGGGCAATTGGACTGATTATTAATAAGGTATTGATAGGATAAAAATATATCTGGGGGTGACTTCTAAAGGAAAATTAGAGGAAAGCCTCTTTTTTTGTTATAAAAATACTCTTAAAGTTTAGTTGTTTAAACTCTAAGAGCACTTTTAATTAGATATTCTATTATAAATTATTATCAAACATTAGATTCTCATTTATTAATAATTGAATAATCTTTTCAAAAAGGTGGTGATAAACAAAGCTGAAAATACTACCGGCGATATTGGCAACGATTCTAATGATGATTGCATTTAAAAATCCAAATAAATCAATGGTGATTGCTAAGGCGCCAAAACAGTTGAAAACGGTCTGCCAATGATAACTGCCGCTAAAACCTACCATGATTCCTCCTAAAATCCCTGCTAACCCTAAATATTCTTTAGGAACTATTGTAAATAGTATCCCAAAAATTATACTGCCAACAACAACAAAAAGAGCACGATGTTTAAATTTATAGATAATTTGTTCATGATCGATGTTGATTATTGACATACATGCAAATGCAATCCACATAGTTCTTGAAAAATTAAGCATTTCTCCAAGAAAAATAACCAAGGCAATCGCACTGCTGATTTTTAGATACCAAAATGTTCGCTTGCTAGGACTAAAAAAATCTTTAAGAATGTCTTTGAAGTTAAGTTTCATCGTTTGTTGATAGTGACAATGATAATAGACAAGTGCTGTAAAGATGGCTGCAACCATCATGGCAATAATCCGCAGAGTATAACTGTTTTCGCTGACATCGTTTCCCCATAAGAGAATATAACCAAGAATAAAGGTAAAATGGTTAGCGTAACTAACTTGATGACTTGTAAGTATTAAGATTAGTAGTAAAGCGCTAAAATTTATTAATAACCCAAAGCCCAATGGGACTATATTGGCTAAATGCGGAGCAATAGCACATATTACAAAACTGGCAATTAGGGCTAATGTACTTTGTTTAATATTAAAATCTAAATCAGTAAAGCGAAGAGATAATACTGCCAACAGACCGATTATTCCTACTGAACTATTTTCATTTCCAAAAAGTGTTGTAAAAAAAGTGATAAAGATAATACAAAAGGCTAAGCAGAAAATATTTCTTAGGATCATTGCTGCAATATAACGATGTTTATCTTTTTTTGTAGGTGTATCACTAATTGCAGCTTTTAAGTTTTTAACATTTAATTGCATTGCTTGATAAATAGTCATTATTGTCCTCCTTTTAAGGTTATATTAGATTTTTTTATTAAGTTGATTAATTGTGTAAAATCATCAGATGGTAATTTCTTTTTTAATTGATAGATGGGTTCTAAATAATAAGTATATATATCATCAAGATGTTTTCTTCCTTGTGCAGTTATTTTTAAACAATAACTACGTTTATCAAATGGGTGTGGACTTTTAAGTAACAGTTCTTTTTTATTTAATTGCTCAATAAGACGGCTTACTAATGGTTTTGATACACCCATTCGTTTGCTGATAATAATAGGGGTAATTATTTCATCATCGATAATTAGTATTGATAATAAATCTAGTTCGTCTTTAGTAAGAACATTTTTTGGCTTACCTCGGCGATTTAATAAATGCGAAAACAAACGAATTTCTTGTGAGTAATTTATCATTTTTATCCATTCTGGTTCTTTCATAATTCCACCTCTTAGTTAACTTTATTAACTATATATTATTCATAAAAAAAGAATTGTCAATAACGTCAATTTAAAAAATAACAATTTTTTTATTTTAGGTGTATACAACATTCTTGAGGTGCGATTGCATGGTAGGGATGGAAAATATTTGGATAGGAACTGGAAGTTTGGAAATCACTGAATAAAGCGCTTTGAGTAACTATTAGAATAATAGTTCTGATTAATTTGCAACTTTTAGCAAGATGATATTGAATCGAATAGCTGATAGGATGGAAGTAACAGAGGTTTTTGATAAAAATCTTGGTGTAAGTAATTTAGGTAAAATCGTTATATTGAATTTAATCATCGTGGTGTTGATAAAGTGAAAGAAATGAAGTTGAAAATAGTGTAGCAAGGATTAAAGTGGAATATGATTATATAACTAAAGCATCTAATAAGGAAGGCTATTGCAAAAGTAATTGATAAATTTGTTTTATCACGACTGTTTGAAAAATAATACTTGTTTTCTATTTCGAAATAAGTAAAATATAATAGACTCGTAGAAAACGATTGCTACAAAAGTAGAGGAAAGTCCAGGCTTCCACAAGCTGCGATGCTTGTAGTGTTTGTATGTGACGAATCAATAAGTCACAGTAGCGTGAGCTAACGACGGGCCTAAGACCTAAGCGTAAGTATGGTTGATAAGCCGTAAAGTGCCACAGAGACTATTCTAATCGAAAGATTAGCTGAAAAGAGGTAAACTCTGCAAGGAAGAAACCCAAATTTGGTAGGGGAATCGTCTAAACGGAAATGAACGCGAAGGCGGATGCATGTGCATAGATAAATAATCGTTTGAAAAACAGAACTTGGCTTACAAAACGAGTCGTTATTTAGCTGAATATTTTCAGCTTTTTTATTTGTCTATTTTTTTATCCTCGTTTATAATTATTAAAGAGGTATGAATATGAATAAACATGATAAAACAAGATATGTATTTGCTCAAGCAATTAAAGGTTTAATTAAGGTTCATCCCTTGGATAAAATTGCAGTAACTGATATTGTTACACGCAGCGGGATGACGCGTCAGACATTTTATCGCTACTTTAAAGATAAATATGACTTGGTTAACTGGTACTTCGAAAAGCTGGTTTTAAAGTCATTTCGTCAAATGGGCGATGGGTGTTCTTTACAAGAGGCTTTACAATTAAAGTTTGCTTTTATTAAAAGCGAACATTCCTTTTTTAAAGAAGCATTTAAATCTAATGATTATAATAATCTGGTTAATTATGATTTTAATTGTATATATGAGTTTTATAAAAACATCATTGAGAAGAATTTGGGGCAATCAGTTACTGCTGATATTGATTTTTTGTTAAAGATGTATTGCAAAGGATCGATTGATATGACCGTTGAATGGGTATTGAGTGATATGCCGATTAGTATAGATGATATTGTAAAATTATTGATTGAAGCATTACCGCAACGGTTAGAGCCGTTTATTTTAAATATAAAAAAGTAGGGAAACATACTTTTTTATTACTGCAACTAAATTGCATGACAATCACGAAAATGTTACAAACGCTTACGTTTGTAACATTCTTTTATCGATATGTAAAACTTCTATATTTATCAACGGTTTTGAGGTTTAGTAATTTCACAAATCGTATAAAAAACCACTTTTAAACCACTTTTTAGTTAAAAACTTTATCAACTGTATCTTTTAGTTTTTCATTTTCTAAATGTGTGTAGATCGTCATTGTTGTATTAAAATCTTTATGTCTTAACAGTTTTTGACTTGTCTTTGCATCTATCCCAGCATTAAATAGCGTAGTAGTGTATGTATGACGAAGCATATGGAAACTAACATGTTCGTATTTTTTTGAAAACCTGCTTAATTTAGCCTTTATTATAGATGGGCTCATATAACTCCCGTTTTTTGTCACTACAATGTCACTTTTGTTAATTTCGAACCATTCTACCAAAATATCTTTTAAAGGCTCTACAAGCGGAATAACAGCGTTTGAAGAACTTGTTTTAGTTTCTTTGACAATTAATTCTTTTGATATTGGATCAAGATATAATATTTTATTGATGCTTATAGTGTTATTATCAAAATCAATGTCATTTTTAGTTAGTGCTAATACTTCACCGATACGACATCCCGTATACTTTCCGATATAAAAAGCAATTTGGTATTCTTTTGTGGAATCGGCAATTAGTTTTTCAAAAAGTTCCTCCGATATAATCTTATTTTTATCTTTTTTTGTATTCTTTCCTTTTATTTCGATTTTATTAAATGGCATACGTTCAATATATCCCATGTTGTAACAGTAATTAAATATGTATTTCAATGTTGCGACAACGTTTGTTATGGTCGGCTTTGCATAACTGCTCTCAAGTGGTTTTATCAATTCGTTTATAATTTTAAAGTCTATTGTATCAACAAGGCAATTACCTAGCTTAGGTTTTATGTGCTTTCTAAAAGTTAATTTTCTTGACGATACGGTCGATATTGCTAAAGAGGTATTATTTGTCATACATTCGTTAAACGCTTCCTCAAGAGTAATTTTAGTCTTTGTAGAGTATCCCTCGGCAAATTTAACTCGCATTAACTGTTCATGTTTTTCGGCTTTCTTATGTGAAGTGAAGCCACGTTTTGAATAATATTTTTTTCTACCGTATTTATCTTTGTAGGTGAATCTGACTTCATATGTTGTTCCTTTTTTATTTTCAAACTCTCTAATTGACATAATAAAAACACGTCCTTTCTTCGTTTGCCTTAGACGTGTTCAAATGTTATAATTAAGCACGTAAAAGGACATTTAAGAGTTGTACTTTACGTTATGGACCACCGCTATGAGCAGTGGTCTTTTTTTATATTTTTGCTAGATTTTCTTTAATTATTTCTAAGTTATTTGTACGGGCTCCATCAGCGTTGCGATACGGATATTTAACGTATGTAAATGCATAATATCCAATATTATAAACTGCTTTGTCTTTATCGTTTAATTCGCCAACATTTTCTGTATTAGAATTGTTTTCAATATAATTATAAATATAATATCCATAATACATTGTTTTTTCCATTGTTGTATTATCAACGGTCAAATTATCTACATTGGTCTTGATAAAATATAATCCATCATTAATTGTTTTTTCAATATCCTTTTTTGATGCGCCATCTTGTTCTTTTTTTGCTTTATTAATAATTTCTGTTATAGCATTATCATTGTTGTGCTCTGCTATTTCAAGTTTTAAATCTTCACTTGATGAAAATACATAATCGATATTAGTTGTGCCTTGTTGCGATCCGATTATTGCTCCAGCAAGTAAAAGTATTAAAAATATTCCTATTACTATAGCTTTTTGCTTAATTCCCTTTCTCCAAAACTCTTTAAACTTCTTCATTTTTTCTTTCCTCCCATATATTATTTTATATAAACACCTAATGTGTGTTTATCTATATTATAACATCTATAACATATCATTTGGATCAAATGATACATCAATCACTTTCCCTATTATTTCTGCATATCCATTTTCGAAATCTTGCTTTTTTAAAATCATAACTTCGTGAATTGGATTAGAGGAGCGAGGTTGTAAAAGGACAGTATCGTTATCGAAAATAACTTGTTTTACTGTTGCTTCATCACCATTCACTCGTACAACAGCTATTTGACGGTTTTCAACAATTACTTTCTTTACGAGTACTAATGATCCGTCTAGAATTCCAACAGCATTCATGCTATCCCCTTTAACTTTTAACCAAAAAGTTTCTGCACCACTGGCTTTTACCTTATCTACAGGTTTGTAGCCCAAAACGTTTTCATCGCAATACATGTTATAACCTGCTTTCACGACCCCTATTATAGGTCTTGATATTTGTTCGGAGTTGACTTCATACGTTTCAGTATTGGAAAAAGTGGGTGTGTCAGACAATAATATATCAGTTGGAATATTGAATATTTCCGACATTTTCTTCAATTCTTTATTTTGGGGCTCTCTTGTACCCTTTTCCCATAAAGATACTAAAACGCGAGAAACTTCTAACATATCAGCTAACTCTTGTTGTTTCATATTATTTATTGTTCTATATTTTTTTATATTTGACCCGAGATTCACAGTTATCACCTCCAAATAAATTGTAACATAAAGATAATTAAAATAAATAAAAATGTAACTTTTTGTTAATATGTATTTACATTTATGTTTCTTTATGTTACAATAACATTGTAATCAAGTTACAAATAGTTACAAATAAAATGAGGTGAAACAATGTATAAAATTAAGGGATACAGAAACATGGTTAACGAGACCCAAGCAGATTGGGCAGAAATTTTAAATATTTCTCGTCAAGCGTATGCGCAAAAAGAAAAAGGGATCAGCTATTTTAAAGATAATGAAAAATTAATAATTAAAAGGCATCTCGAAAAAAAAGGAATAAATAAAAGTATAGATGACTTATTTTTTTAAAATCACATGTAACATATAGTAACTAAAATTTAAAAGGAGTAAGCTATGAATAAAAAAGAAATCATGGAAGAAATAGAAAAGTTTGACATTAACAATGTTGAATTTAATTACGGTCTTTCTAACGTATTTACGATTTTGCGGTTTTCTCATAAGTTGGAGCAAGCTTATTTGGATTCAGTTCCAAAAAAACAAAATGAATTTATACCGCTATTTCTAGAATGTGTATCCGAATGGATAAACCAACCCGAAAATCATCAGCAAGTAGTTATCAACACTACAATAAAGAGATTTGAACCTATGCGATTAACAGACAAGCAGATTCAAACAATTATCGGTATTTATGGGCTTATTAGTAATGAAGATGTTGCATATATAAAAAGAGAATATGCAATTAAATGCTTAATGGAAAACCAATAGTGAAAGGGGGGGATTTAATGTTCAAAATAGTTCTTAATTTAGGAGATTTATTGTTTCTAGTGTTTATCGTTGCAACGTTTATTTACTGCGTAGGTTCAGCGTTATTTAACTGGATAAAAAAGAGAAAGGAGCGTTAAAAATGTGCATTGAAGAACAGGTATACAACTTTATTGTAACTAATCATGTCGGAAAAGAAAACATGGTTAAAAATCGTCAATTAAGAGTTTATTTTCCACAAATTAAAAGTGACAAGGCAATGCGAAAAATTATTGAAAATATAAGGTTTAATCCTGATTTTAAATACTTTATAGGGAGTGTTAGTGGAAGCAAAGGCGGATACTATGCATGCACGTTAAAAAGCGAAATTCAAGAAACCAAAAATAGCTATATGCATAGAGCAATGCAGATGTTGGAAAATAGCAAAAAATTCGAAAGCAAAGAGGTGATTGAGTTTGCAGGACGTTAAACTATACACCCGTAAGGAATTAGCGGAGATTTGGAAATGCAGTTTATTAACAATACAAGATTTACATGATAGCGGATTGTTAAAAGGCCGAAAATTCGGGAGAGCATGGAAATATAGTGAAGACGATATTCAAGAATTCTTTGATAAAACAAAGGGGTATGACATCGAAAACTATACAAAAATGATGCTTTTAAAAGAAAAAATAGACGCAGTAAGCGCCTAATAAAACAAACCAAGAGAATTATAAAACAAGCAAGAGGAAGTGTCAAGAGTGAGGATAGATAATTTAACGGGTCGAGGAGTGCTAACGATAGTAATTGCAGTGATCTTGATAGCGTTTTTAACAAGCGGAATTATTGAAACGGTTTTATAGAAAGGAGTAGCTTAAATGAGTGTTATAAAAGTTGAAAAAACAAACGGTTATACAGTAATGAGCAACGTACATTTAAAAGATAAAAATTTGTCTTTTAAGGCTAAAGGGTTATTGAGCATGATATTTTCATTACCTAAGGATTGGGAGTACTCTATTCAAGGGCTTGTAGCTATATCTAAAGAAAGTGATAAAGCAGTACGAAACACATTAAAAGAATTAGAATTAAATAATTATCTAACTAGAAAAAGAATTAACGGTAATAATGGAAAGTTTGAATATGAATATACAGTATACGAAAGACCACAACAGAGTAAACCGTACGAACATTTACCGTATACCCCAAAAGGGCATACCGTAGAAGGGCATACCGTAGAAGGGCATACCGTAGAAGGGCATACCCTAAAGGACACACAATTAAATACTAAAGAATTAAATACTAAAGAATTAAATACTAAAGAATTAAATACTAAAGATATATATAATGCTCCGAGCAATGAAATTGCTACAGAGCCACCCGTAATCGAATTTATACTAAACGATAAAACTTACTACCCGATTACACAAAAGCAAGTTGATAAATGGTCGGAGTTATATCCTAACGTGGATGTTATGCAGCAGCTAAGGAAAATGTGTGGCTGGCTTGATGCTAATCCTAAAAACAGAAAAACCAAGGGCGGAATTTTAAAGTTTGCAAACGGATGGCTTGCTCGAGAGCAGGATAAACCTAGAAAAGTACAACAGCAGACAACGAAAGACTTAGCTTCTGCAATGGATTTTAATGAGTTCTACTAATGTCGATTGAAGAATTCGCAAAAGCAATGACATTTCTAGGTTTGAACTATAACAAAGGGTTCACGCCCGAATATATAAAAATGCTGTATCCAAGATTTGCTAGTTACAGTTATGAGCAAATCAAAGAAGCAATACATAAATGTATCGATAACGAGAAGTACATTAACAACATAGCGTACGACTTAGGGCAGTATTTGCCGTCTGTGGAGCGAAAAGCTGAAAAAGCGTTGGAATATGCCAACGACTTCAAAACGTGCCCTAGAACCAAAAAAATGTGCCCTCTCGACGTTGTTTGGGTATGGGCGGTAATTAAATTTGACTAATGAAAGGGTTGAGAGGATGAAAGATAAAACACTTATTAAGATTTTGACTGTTATGTTAGCTATGCCGATTGCATTAGCTATTTATCAAAGTTGCTTAATCGTAAATCTAACAAGCAATCTAAAACTTGTAACTAAGGATCGTGACAAGGTAGTAGAAATGTATAACAATCGTTAAATTTTATAACAAGAGGAGAGAAAGAAATGAAATATAAGTTAACAGATGTAAAAATAAATTTTATGGGTAAAACACTATTCCAAATTGAAGCTGTAAAATGTTTTGGAGATATCGTTAAAGGACAAAAAGGGGGATTTATCGAAAAGGAAAGTAATTTATCACAATTCTGTAATGCCTGGGTGAGCGGTAATGCCAAGGTGTACGGTGATGCCGAGGTGTACGG